>OLOM01000546.1_pt1 | contig 28609 bp, 19 predicted proteins | sample 1672531 | NCBI WGS metagenome assembly OLOM01 (sample SAMEA3136696, study PRJEB25190) | human gut metagenome | reverse complement strand
GCATGTGTTAGGCGCGCCGCCAGCGTTCATCCTGAGCCAGGATCGAACTCTCCGTCCAAAGGGGGATGTGAGACATCCCCTAGTTATTAGACGCGAGGCGTCCGTCCGGCCAGCTTCTCGCTGATCGGATCCATTCGATTGAAAAAAGCTTCTTGGTTAGGAAATGATGGGGCCTGCCCGACGGGCAGACCTTATCAAGTAATACTTCCGTACACATTCGCTCATACTTCGAATCGGTATGATTTAGTGCATCTGTCCCGGATGGAGCCGATATGCCATCGCTCCACCCGCGGTATCCGGTTCTCAAGGTACCCGCCGAGAGTGTCGCGTCAACTGCGCTACTCCCTTCGGCGAGGAAATAATTTACCGGAGGCCCCTATCCTCCGCAATACTCAGTTTTAACATACACATCTCCTACACATTTAGCTACCGCCTATATCCCCTTACATGCCGTTTAAAGAAAAACGGGACGTCTGGCGACGTCCCGATTCTAAATACCCTATATAGAGCAGGCTTTAGGCCTCGAGGGCCTTCTTCGCAACAGCGGCAAGCTCGTTGAAGGACTCGATGTCCTCGTAAGCCATCTGCGAGAGGACCTTGCGGTCGAGCTCAATGCCGGCAAGCTTCAGGCCGTGCATGAACTGGGAATAGGAGAGACCGTTCACACGAGCGGCTGCGTTGATGCGGGTGATCCAGAGGCTGCGGATCTCGCGCTTCTTAGCGCGGCGATCGCGATACTGGTACTGCAGAGAGTGCTGGACCTGCTCTTTAGCAGCCTTGTACGTACGCGAAGAGGCACCGTAGTAACCCTTCGCACGAGACATAACGGTACGGCGCTTCTTCTTGGCGCTCACTGCGCGCTTGATGCGTGCCATATCAAATCAACTCCAAACGAGATAAAGACGAAATAAAACGGACAGACGGATCTTAGCGGCCAGCGAGACGCGCGTTGACGACCTTAGCGTCAGCTGCGGCGATCTCGGTCTCCTGACGGAAACCACGCTTACGCTTGGTGGTCTTCTTGCTCAGGATGTGGCTCTTGAAAGCCTTGGCGCGCATGAGCTTACCGGTACCGCTGCGGCGGAAACGCTTCTTGGTGCCGCTGTGGGACTTCATCTTAGGCATGAACTTCTCCTTAATCGGTTACAAAGACTATTTCTCGGATGCTTCCTCGGTGGCCTCCGTATCGAAGGCGCCCTTGATGGGAGCGAGGAGCATGAGCATGTTACGGCCTTCGAGCTTAGGAGCCGACTCGACCGTAGCAAACGGTTTAAGATCCTCAGCAAGACGCTCGAGCACGTTAAGACCCTGCTCCGGATGGGCCATCTCACGGCCACGGAACATAATGGTAATCTTGACGCGTGCGCCCTTCTTGAGGAAACGCAGCACGTGGCCCTTCTTGGTCTCGTAATCGCCCACGTCGATCTTTGGACGGAATTTCATTTCCTTGACCTCGACCTTGGACTGGTTCTTACGAGCCTGCTTGGCCTTCATTGCCTGCTGGTACTTGAACTTGCCGTAATCCATGACCCTGCACACAGGCGGTTCCGCATTAGGTGCGATCTCCACCAGGTCAAGGCCCTGTTCATCGGCGACGCGCTGAGCATCGCGGATGCCGAACAGACCCAGCTGCGAGCCGTCCACACCGATCAGTCGGCAAGTGCTCGCGGTGATCTCCCCGTTGATGCGGGTGTCATCAGACTTAGCTATTGTCCCAACCTCCTTCTTACACTAAAACAAAACCCGGAACCGCAAAGCGATATCCGGGTCTTCAAAACAAGGTTATGCGGCGTGACCGCACGAATCTTCTTTTTTAGAACCAGACAGCTGCTCATTGGCGCCGAAAGGTGGGAACCCACAGGTTCCGCTTCGTTACTGCACAAACAGTGCGATGTGTATAGTAGCACAGTGTGGATTACTCCACGAAGAGCGCACATGAGAAATTTCATCAGCGCGCTCACGCGAGTTCGGCATGCCCGAGGCGAGACTCGAAGGGCTTTCGCATTGCGAAAGCCCGGGCTCGGGCTCACGCCCTCGCCACGCTCCGCTACTAACAGGCCACAGGCCTGTTTGCTTTACGCTCCGCGCGCTCACGCGAGTTCGGCGTTTACAAGAAAGGACCCCATCGCTGGGGTCCTTGCTGTTCGAATGGTGCCCGAGGCGAGACTCGAACTCGCACGATGTCGCCACCGGTGGATTTTGAGTCCACTGCGTCTGCCAATTCCGCCACTCGGGCGCACGCTATGGTGCGTTAGCAACTATACCATATTAAAAGAAGCCCAAAGGGTTCGTGCAAACTTTTTTCCTTGCGCAGAGCATTGAGACGCAAAAAGCCCCGGTTTCGCTTCTCCACATGTGGAAAAACGAAACCGGGGCCATGCGAAGAGCGGCTTTAGGCCTTGTTCACGCTGCCAAACTGCTCCATGAGCTCCTTGGTGCGAGCAACGATAGCCTCGCGAGCCGGCTTGATGAGCTTGCGCGGATCGTAGCCCTTGCCCTGCTGATCCTTGCCAGCCTCGACATACTCGCGAATGGCCTTGGCATAGACAACCTGAAGGTCGGTGTTGACGTTGATCTTAGAAACGCCAAGAGAGATGGCCTTCTTGATCTGGTCCTCGGGAATGCCAGTACCACCGTGCAGAACCAGCGGGAGGTTACCGGTGAGAGCCTTGATCTCGCCCAGGCGCTCGAAGGAAAGGCCCTTCCAGTCTTTCGGATACAGACCGTGGATGTTACCAATACCGCAAGCGAGGAAATCGACGCCCAGGTCGGCAATCTGCTTGCACTGCTCGGGATCGGCGAGCTCACCGGAGGAAGTCACGCCATCCTCGGTACCGCCGATACCGCCGACCTCTGCCTCAATGGACAGACCGCGAGAGTGAGCGAGGTCCACAAGCTCCTTGGTGCGGTCGAGATTGGTCTGGAAGTCGGCCTCGTGAGAACCGTCGTACATAATGGACGTAAAGCCTGCATCCATGGCCTTGAAGCAATCCTCATAGGAACCATGATCGAGGTGCAAAGCAACAGGAACCGTAATGTCGAGAGCCTCAACGCAAGCCTTGACCATATCGGCACAAACCTTGTAGCTGCCCATCCACTTGGCAGCGCCGCCCGTGCACTGCATGATAAGCGGAGACTTGGCCTCCTCGGCAGCCTGGAGAATAGCGAGCGTCCATTCCAGGTTGTTGGTGTTGAAGGCGCCCAAAGCGTAATGGCCGGCCTCAGCATTCTTAAGCATGTCGCTTGCGTTAACGAGCATACGAACCCCCTAGTTCGAAGTGCCGAAATGACATAGCAAAGCATACCATGCGCCATAGCCTCGATACGCCATCTGTCATACTTTCACATAAGCAAAACGAAAGCTTCGATATTCTTCGAAACGAAAGGGTTAATGCTCGTGACGAAGCGCGTAGGCCATGAAGGGGTTCGAATCAAGTTCGCGAGAGACAGTCGTGGTGCCGTTATGGCCCACATAGCACAAGGTATCTGAGGGCAAAGAGGTGCCAATACGCGCAAGCGAACGCATAATCAGCCCCTCGTCACCGCCGGGAAGATCGACACGACCATGCCCTCCCGGGAAAAGGGTATCGCCTACAAATGCGATGTTTGCATCCGAAGTGGCAGTAAACAGCACGATACCTCCCGGCGTATGGCCGGGAGTCGACAGCACCTGGAGGCATGCGTCTCCCACCTCGACCGTATCGCCCTCCTCAAGCAAACGGTCGGGTGCAGGCGGCATCTCGGTATCGATACCCCATCTCGTCTTCATGCTGCGCACCGCCTCAGCTAGATGCGGTGCATCAAGCGCGGAAATCATAAAGGGGATGTCCTCGCCCAAGACACGGCGAACGCCCGCTACGCCGCCAACGTGATCGGCATGCCCGTGTGTGCAGACAACGGCATCGAGATGCGCAGTGGGAAACAGGGCCAAGGCGCGCTCGGCCAGCTTCTCCCCTTCCCATGCGGGATCGATCATCACAGCACGATCTTGGGAGACCACAATGTAGGTATTGGTCTGAATCGGGCCGTTAACAATAGTTGCGACGCGAAGCGAACCACGGCCCTCGAGCTCCAAATTCGCCTTCAACGGCAATTTGCCATCCATAAAACACCTCTCACGTTATTAGTGACGATGCACCATCTGCGCACCGCCGCCCTCGCCGGGCATGAGACGGCGAGCATCGAAGACGCTTTCCACGCGACTAATGGCGGCAAGCAGCGCGTCCAAGCCGCTGGCATCGGAGATCTCGACCAAAAAGCGCAGGGTAGCGACTCCCTCGCGGTCGGTCGATGTTGCAGCCGAGAGAATGTTGGCCCCCGCATCGCCGATGGCGATGGTGACGTCTTTGAGCAATCCCATGCGATCGAGACATTCGACCACAATCTCAACCTGGAAGAGAGCATCGGCGCCATCGTCCCATGACACCTCGATCATACGCTCGGGATGCTCCATAAGGCCCTTGACGTTGGGGCAGTCGGCACGATGGACCGACACGCCGCGTCCGCGCGTGATGAAGCCAACGATATCGTCGCCAACCACGGGGTTGCAGCAGTGGGCCAGGCGAACCAGCAGGCCGTCGCCACCCTTGACCACAACACCCGAACTTGCGGGCTTGCGCTTGTACTTGGGAGGGCGGCGGCTACCGCGCGCCTGCTTGATCGTCTCGGCAACGATCTCTTCGGGCTCCTTGGCGGCGGCTTCGGTCGGCTTGGGGTCGAGCAACGCTTCCACCTTGTTGCACACCATGCGCGGCGCGACCTTGCCGGCGCCCACGGCGGCGAACAAATCCTCAAGTTGCTTGAAGTTCAAGTCGTGCGCGACTTCGGTAAGGGCGCGCGTAGAGCGGGGCGTGGATATGCCAAAGCCTCGCTTGCGCAGGTCCTTTGCAAGTGTGTCGCGACCAGAAACGGCATCGTCGTCTTTGGTTGCCGCCGCAAAATAGCGACGAATCTTAGAGCGGGCGGAGGGCGTACGCACGATGTTGAACCAATCGCGCGAGGGCTTTGCAGCCTTATTGGTCAAGATTTCGACACGGTCGCCCATGGCGAGCTCGTGCGAGAGTGGGGCGACCACGCCATTAACCATGGCGCCGACGCAATGGTTGCCGACCTCGGTGTGGACGGCATACGCGAAATCAAGCGGCGTCGATCCCGCGCGCAAGCTCATGACCTCGCCCTTGGGTGTAAACACGAAAATTTCCTGGTCAAAAAGATCGACCTTCAATGAGTGAAGGAACTCTTTTGGATCGTCAATCTCGTCGGAAACGGTCCAGTCGAGCGAGCGACGCAACCAGTTGATCTGGTCGTCCAGGCGCTGAGCGTCGTTGGATTTGGAAGCGGTAGACCCGCCCGAACGCTTGTAGAGCCAGTGGGCGGCAATGCCGTATTCCGCCTGCTCGTGCATCTCGTACGTACGAATCTGAATCTCGAGCGGACGAGCCGTGGGACCGATAACCGTTGTGTGCAACGACTGGTAGTTGTTGAATTTGGGCATGGCGATATAGTCTTTGAATCGCCCCGGCATGGGATGCCACAGAGAGTGGACCGCGCCGAGTGCAGAGTAGCAATCGCCCACAGTATTGGTGATGACGCGCAGGGCCACAAGGTCGTAAATCTCGGAAAACTCTTTTCCCTTGCGGCGCATCTTCTGGTAGATGGACCAGTAATGCTTGGAGCGTCCTTTGATCTGAAACCCTTCAAGACCCGCGTGCTTGAGCTCATCGGTCAGCGTCTTGATAGTCTCTGCCAAGAAGCGCTCGCGCACTTCACGACTCTCGGCAACCATGCGCGCAATGCGCTGATAGGCTTCTGGCTCAAGATAGAAGAAGGAAAGGTCCTCCAGCTCCCACTTGATAGAGCTCATGCCCAAACGGTCGGCCAAAGGCGCGTACACGTCCATTGTCTCGCGCGCCTTGAACAGACGTCGATCTTCACGAAGAGCAGCGAGCGTTCGCATGTTATGCAGGCGGTCGGCAAGCTTGACGATAATCACGCGAATGTCGCGCGACATGGCGAGAAACATCTTGCGCAGGTTGAGCGCCTGCTTCTCGTCCATGCTGTCGACCTCGATGTTCGTGAGTTTGGTCACGCCGTCGACGAGCTCGGAAACAGTCGAGCCAAAGATGCTTGCCACATCATCGAGAGATGTCTCGGTATCTTCCACCGTATCGTGAAGGAGCGCGGCGCACACCACGTCGCAGTCCATATTGAGCTCGGCCAAGATAATGGCCACCTCAACAGGATGGTTGATATACATCTCGCCCGAGCGGCGCTTTTGCTTCGCATGCTTCTCGGCGGCAAAACAGTAGGCACGCTCGACTTTGGCGCGATCTTCCTCGTTCATGTTCTTACGGCACAGGCTCGCGAGCTTGTCGTAGCTGTCTGCAGTAATCTGATACGGCAGATCGTCGGCACATGTAATGTGCAGCAGCTCCGAGGTGGGGCGCAGGCTACCCTCCTGGTTTGTATGAACAACTGCACCGGAATGCGGCGCAGCATTTGCATGAGAAGCAGCGCTGCCCATGGTGACCCCTCCCCTTTATTCAGCCCGTGGCGTGATGGGCCTGTTCACTCGTGCAAGCATATCATGAGCAGATGTATCTAAAGCCCAGCTCTTGAATGCCGAGAACTCCATGCGCGTGCGCATGCCCTCGAGGTAGCGAATAGAACGCGAAAGCTCAACCTTGCCCGGGTTCTCGGTCATGGCGATACGGCGATTTGCATCCGAGCCCTTCACGCACGCAAACCCGAGCTCCTCGAACACGCCGAGGCCACACGAAACCGAGCGCTCATCCACATGTGTGCGCGCATCGATAGCAAGGCACATCTGCGCGATGTCAAGATCGCTCGCCGCAAACGAATCCTCCCCCGTCTTGGTTCGCGCCGCGCGCCACATGGTCTGCAGTGCACGGTAGAGAACGACAAGCTCGTCGCGCGTGGGCGCCAAAGCATCGAGCAGATGCTCGTTAATGCGGGCATCGCGAGCAGAATAGAGTAGATGAATGCGAGCGGCGGCACCATCGCGACCCGCACGGCCGCTCATTTGGTTGAACTCGATAGCGCCAAACGGCATGTGATACAAGACAACATGGCGAATATCAGGCAAGTTGACGCCTTCGCCAAAGGCGGAAGTGGAGACGATACAGGAAAGCTCACCGCTTCTAAAAGCATTCTCGACACGCATGCGGTCGTTTCGTGAAAGACCCGCGTGATAGAACGCAATGGCGGGAGCGAGCTCGGGGATGCGACGACGAAGCGTGCGGGCAAGCGCAACGGCGGCGTCGCGCGCATTGACGTACACCACGCACTTATCCCCCGTGGCGACGATGGAGACAAGGCAGTTCTCGCGCGCTTGCAAGTTGCGCTCGTCCTCCAGGTTCAGATTGGCACGCACCGTGTCATCGACCACCACCTCGTTGATGGGAAGAAGGTGGCGTATCTCCTTGGCAACAGGACGAGAGGCGGTAGCTGTCGCAGCAAGAACCTGGGGCGAGCCCAACAGCTGCAAAACCTCCGGCATGTCGAGATAGGCACTACGATTTCCGCCCTTTGCCGCGGCCATGTGATGCGCCTCATCGAAAACGATAAAGCCGATACGCGCCGGCGCGAAACGCGAGCGATGAATATCGAGGAACTCGGGCGTGGTGAGAATCACATCGAGCGCGCCGGAGCGCAGGCGCGAGAAAATCGCGTCACGGGCGGCAGGAAGCGTCTCGCCCGTAAGGACCGCTGCACGCAGTCCCAGCCGAGAAAAGCGCTCGACAAGATGGAACGACTGATCGGCCACGAGGGCACGCAGAGGATAGACAAAAATGCTTGCGCGATCATGAGAGAGCGCCTCGCGCGCAGCATGAACTTGGAAGATCAGGGATTTTCCGCGACCGGTGCCCATCACCGCAAGGACACTTTTGCCCTGGCCCAGAGCGTCAAGCGCATCGCGCTGCGCGGGATGCGGATCTGCGCATCCAATAAACGAATGGATGAGCGTACGCGTCAGCTCATCATAGGGAAGACGGGCGAGCATGGCGCGACGCGAAGCATCGGGAGCATCGCCAAAGGCTTCATCGGCGACGGCCGTGGAGGCCATGATAGGGGCGTTGTCGTTCATATCGTCTTTAGAGCCCGCGGCGTCATGGCGAAGAATGTCTTTAACCATGAGTTTGGGCTTCACGCGGCCCTGCCAGCGCTCCGCCACGGCTTCGAACACGAGGTCGACAACTGCATCGCATGCCACGCATCGATCGATATCGGGCACACGAAACATAATGGCGGGAACGCTCGAGATGCCGTCGGTGGCGACAAAACGCATGTGATCGCCCGTTTTTCCCACCGCAGCACGATCGGTCATGGTCACGCCGGTAGCTGCAAGCAGCGGAACCCTGTTGCCCTGTCCAAACGGTTCGAGCACCGAAATCTGCTCGATCGTGTTGATATCGAGTTCGGAAAGCTTAACGACGGCGGCGACTTCATCGGTGTCCTCGAAGTCCTCGGCGGGGAGCTGGGCTAGAGTCTCGCCCATCCGGCGGCGAAACTCATCGAGCTTATCGGCCTCGATGGTCACGCCAACGGCACCGGCATGACCTCCAAAACGAATCACGAGGTCGGAGCATCGCTCGACCGCATCAAACAGGTTGACGGAGCCAACCGAGCGGCCCGACCCTCGCGCGATGCCATCCTGCACGGAAAACAGAAGCGCGGGAACATGGAAGCGATTGGTAAGACGACTCGCCACGATACCCTTCACGCCCTCGTGCCAGCCCTCGCCGCCCACAACGATTACGCGACCGCCGTCATAGCTGGCCTCGGCAAGAGCCATGGCTTCATCGGCGAGCTTGCCCTCGATATCTCGACGATCCTGGTTGATCTCTTCGAGCTGGGCAGCGAGTCGCGCCGCCTCCATGGGATCGGTCGCCATTAGCAAATCGAGCGCCAAGGCGGGATCTGCCATACGGCCCGCAGCGTTGAGGCGCGGGATGAGCGAGAAGGAAAGGGCATCGGCTGTGATGGTGCGCAAGTCGGCACGGGCAACAGAGGCGAGCGCCACGTAGCCAGGACGCGTCGAGGCGCGCATATGGGCAATACCATCTGCCACAAGCGCACGGTTCTCGGGAGTGAGAAGCATCATGTCCGACACGGTTCCAAGCGCTGCGACCTCGGTATAGGAGCGCCACAGGTCGGGTTCGCCCAGACGCTCGCCCAGCAGCTGCACGAGCTTGAGCGCCACGCCGGCACCGGCGAGCTCGCGTGAGGGACTCTTGTCGGCAATCTTGGGATCGGCGACGGGAACGCCCTGGGGAACAAGGTCGGAAGGCTCATGATGGTCGGTCACCACGATGTCGATGCCGCGCTCAACGATCTGCTGTACCTCGTTTTTTGCCGCGATGCCGTTATCGACCGTGATGACGAGCGTTGGCGAGCACGCTTCGACCACTCGGTCGAGCGCGCTGGCGGTAAGACCGTAGCCCTCGTCAAATCGGTGCGGAATAAACGGGTGAACGGTGCCGCCAAGGTGGCGCAATGCCTCGGTGAGCAGACAGGTTGACGTGATGCCGTCAACATCAAAGTCACCAAAGACGGCGATGACCTCGCCTGCGGCAAGTGCCGCCTGCACACGATCGGCCACATCGCTCAAGCCAGGAATAATCGAGGGGTTCGCCCAGTCGCGCTCGAGAGACGGGGTGAGGAAGAGATGGCCCTCTTCGACCGATTCGATACCATGGGCAACCATGATGCGAGCCACCAGCGGGGCCACGCCAAGGGCGTGAGAGAGTTCTCGTTCAAGATTGATATCGTTATGGGCAACGACCCAGCGGTGAGATGTCTTAAGCGAAGGCATAGGCAACGCACCTCCCCGCAAGGCAATTGCGAGGAACGCGATCGTAAGAAGCATGATGGCGGCGATGGCAGCAATCATGCGCGAAACCAAATGGGCGCATGAGGGCACTTCCTTGATGTGTGGGCCCGCTTCGGCGGGCCGAGCTGTTGAACGCCTTTATTATACGCATCAAGTGGACACAATGTGCAGCTAAGCCACCGAACGTATCCATCGTATTTCAGCCGCTGGTAGAACGGCCATGCACAAATCGCGGCCATGTTCATAGCATACGACGGCGTTATACTCGCCCTTGATTCAACGTTTGGCCGCACAATTTTGCGATATCTGATCGCAAGCGTGATAAACAATGCGAAAGAGGACCTTACCGATGTTCGTGGCTCGCTGGCATGCATTTGGAAACCTGATCGGCTCCAAGATGCCCTTTATCGTTCCCTGCTGTGTGGCGGCGGGCGTGCTCTTTCCCCAAGTCTTCTCGCCCATTCGCGCTGTCGTACCCGTCATGTTCGCCTTCATGACGTTTCAAGGCTCTCTCAACAACACCGTCCATCAGCTTCTTGGCGTATTTAAGCACCCCAAAGACCTCATCGTCATCTTGCTCATAAGTCAAGTCTTTATGCCAACGCTCGCCTATTTCCTGGGAAACCTGCTATTTGCCGGCAACGTCAACCTCGTCACCGGCATTCTTCTTGAATATAGCGTGCCCGTAGCAGTGGTCAGCTTTATGTGGGTGGGCATGTTCCACGGCGACGGCCCCCTCGGACTCGCCGTCATCCTGGTCTCCACCGTGCTCGCACCCTTTAGCATCCCGCTTACGCTTCAGATTCTGATGGGGCATTCGATTCAAATCGACGCCGCTAAGATGATCTTTGACATGGTGCTGATGATCGCGCTTCCCGCGCTTGCAGGCATGATGGTCAACGAGCTGACCCACGGGTGGGGACATGAACGTCTCTCCCCCGCTATCTCCCCCGCTTGCCGCGCGTTGCTGGTGATCATCATAACGGCGAATTCGACCGCGATGTCCTCCTATGTGCTCCATATGACCTGGGAGCGCATCGCCGTGGCGCTCTTCATTTTTTTCTACGCCTGCAGCGGGTACATCTGGGGCCTGTTGGTCGCACGCCTTCTGCATCAGCCGCAACCGACGCTTGTCACCATGAGCTTCGCCTGTGGCCTGCGCAATATCTCGTCAGGTGCGGTCATCGCCAGCCAGTATTTTCCAGGCGAAGTGGTGTTCCCCGTCATGTGCGGCACCCTGTTCCAACAGATGCTCGCTGCATTTTTTGGCGCGCTCATTCATCGTCTATACGATGAGGACACCTCGACGACAGGCGCCGGTATAGCAAACAAAAACGATACCGCCGCATCAAGCTCGCTCGTCAAGTAGTTCCCGTAGACGCTCGGCATCGTGTGCAAGCGTTGTCTCGGCATTGCATTGCGCCATGCGATAGCCTACAAAATAGGGCGAAACCACCCAGCGCGGAAGCGCTTTGACAATCGTCATCCCCTCTATGTGGTAAAAGAAGAGGTTGTATGACGAGGCGCGCCCGCCGTGGTGCTCGTTAAGAACATAGCGAACCACCGTCTGAAGCGCATCGGCAAATCGATTTGTGTCCTCGATGTCTTCTGGAGCATTGCCGTGGGCAAGCCCCTGCGGGCAGATGACGTTTACCTCAAAAAAGCCCATAACGGGATCGGTGGAAATGGTCGCGCGCACGCGCCCGCGCCGCCACACATCGATTCCCTCGAAGTGCTTCATAGAGATCTCTGCGTACCCGTCTTCCTTCTCGAGTCCAACGATTTGCATATGAGGATGCGTGAGGCTTCCACCCGAAAGCGGGCCCATGTTCTTGTACATAAGAACGCTGCGATAATCGCCCGAATCGATCATCTGCTCCCAGCAGGACAGCGCAAAGCGAATCACGCCATGGAGCTCCTCGGGTTCATATGTAGTGATATCCGCATCATGATCGGCCGACTCGATGAGCACGGTCTGCATGGTATGGCGCAGCGTGCGAAACTTGTTCTGCAACCAAATGCGGTCCCCGTCACGGCGGATGATGTTCTCGAGCCCGTCGACGTCGCAAAACGGGCACGACGTGCCCGGTCGACGGTTATCGTCCGGCTTACCCTTTGCCTTTACTACGTCAAACACCAGCGCCATGTCTGCCCCCTTGGTCTCATGTAGATAGAAGTATCGCGCACCCTTGCGGAGGCAGGCAAGCCCGGGATAAACCCTGCCCAAAGCATTACGCGGGTGAAACACCTCACCTACGCCGCAAGGGGGACGCTATTGCCTCCATGCTCAAACATACTCGCGTCCTGCGGACGCTGCGTAACTGCGCGTGAAGGCAATAGCGTCCCCCTTCCGGCAAGGTACCGTGCTTGCAACTTAAATCAAGCAGTTGTCCGAGGCCCCGGGTCCGAACAGGTCGATCCCCCTCAAAGCAAAGGCGACACCGCCTGTTGATGCGATGCCGCCCTTGAATGGAACAATATGGTACGAAGCGTCAGCCGCCCAGGTAGGCGCGACGGACGTCGTCGTTATGCAAAAGCTCTTGGCCCGTGCCGCTCAAGGTGATGTTGCCCGTCTCCATCACGTAGCCGCGCGTGGCGATGGAAAGTGCCATCTGCGCGTTTTGCTCGACCAGCAAGATCGTGGTGCCTGCCTTGTGCAGGTCCTCGATAATCTGGAAGATCTGCTCGATCAAAATGGGAGCAAGGCCCATGGAGGGCTCATCGAGCATGAGAAGCTTGGGGTTGCTCATGAGAGCGCGACCCATGGCGAGCATCTGCTGCTCGCCGCCCGAAAGCGTGCCTGCAACCTGGCGACGGCGCTCTTTCAGCCGTGGGAATTGCTCGTAGACGCGCTCGAGACCGGGGGCGATGGTGCTCTTGGGCTGCGTATAGGCGCCCATCTCGAGGTTTTCCTCCACCGACATCTCAAGAAAGACGCGACGTCCCTCGGGTACCTGAGCCAGGCCCTTGGCAACGAGCTTGTCGGCGGGCGTATGGGCGATGTCCTCGCCCTGGAACGTAATGGAGCCCGTCTTGGAGCGCAACAAGCCCGAAATGGTCTTAAGAGTCGTGGACTTACCTGCACCGTTAGCGCCAATCAGGGCCACAATCTCGTCTTCGTTGACCTCAAAGGAAACGTTCTTGATGGCGTGGATTGCGCCGTACCAGACGTTGGCGTTGTATACGGAAAGCATCGGTTCTGCCATGGCGCTACGCCTCCTTCTTCTTGCCCAGATAGGCCTCGATGACGGTTTCGTTATTCTGAATCTCCTCTGCTGTGCCCTTAGCGATGACCTTGCCAAAGGAAAGCACGCAGATGCCTTCGCAGATATTCATGACCAAGCTCATATCGTGCTCGATCAGCATAATGGCAATGCCAAAGGTGTCGCGGATCTTAACGATATTCTCCATGAGCTCCGCCGTCTCGGACGGATTCATGCCTGCCGCGGGCTCGTCCAGCAACAGCAGCGAGGGATTGGTCGCAAGCGCGCGCACGATCTCCAAACGGCGCTGGGCACCGTAAGGAAGGCTTCCGGCCTGATCGTTCGCATGCTTTTCCATGTCAAAGATGGAGAGCAACTCCATAGCGCGCTCGTGCGCCTGCTTCTCGTGCTTCCAGTAGCTGGGCAGGCGCAAAACGCCCTCGAGGCCCGTGTACTTTTCCTGGTTGTGCAGACCAACCTTGACGTTGTCCTCGACCGTCATAGACGAGAACAGGCGGATGTTTTGGAACGTACGGGCAATGCCCATACGATTGACCTGGCTTACGGTCTTGCCGCTCGTATCTTGGCCGTTGAGCAGAATAGTTCCGTTTGTGGGCTGATAGACCTTGGTAAGCAGGTTGAATACCGTGGTCTTGCCAGCACCGTTGGGACCAATGAGACCGGCGATCTCGGTCTTGCCGATGGTGAGGTTAAAGTCATCGACCGCCTTCAGGCCGCCAAACTCGATACCCAGGTGGATGCACTCGAGCGCCGGCGTCTCGTTGACGTCGCGATCGGGAACGATGGCACGGCTGGGATAGGGCACCATCTTGCCCTTTTCGAACTCAAACTTAGACATTGGCTTCGGCCTCCCCCTTCTTCTTTGGCTTAAAGCGGGCGATAAAGCCTTGGATCTGAGGGCTATTGGTGCAGATCATCACAAGGATGAGGACGATGGCGTAAACGAGCATGCGGTAATCGGAGAACTCGCGCAGCGCCTCGGGAAGAATCGTCAGCACCGCGGCGGCGATAACGGAACCGCGCATGTTGCCCAGACCGCCCAGGACCACGAAGACCAGAATGAGAATCGAGGTATTGAAGTCGAATTTAGTGGCGGAAAGCTGCGAGAAATTACCGCCAAAGAGCGCTCCGGCAGCACCGGCAAGGGCAGCGGAGACAACAAAGGCGATCATGCGGTACTTGGTGACCGAGATACCTACGCTCTCGGCAGCGATACGATTGTCACGCACCGCCTCGATTGCACGACCGGTGCGGCTGCGTACCAAGTTGAGCACGACGACGAGCGCGATCATGATGAGCACAAAACCGGCCACGAACGTGGAATAGGTAGAAACGCCCGAAGCGCCCTGGGCGCCTTTGATGATGGCAATGCCGTCGTCCATAAGGTGCAAGTCGTTGACCGTGGCATTGCCCCTAAGGTTGAACACGACATGCAGGCCACGAGCGTCGACACCCACGATCAGGCAGGTCACAACCTCCTTGATGATCTCGCCAAAAGCAAGGGTGACGATAGCCAGGTAGTCGCCACGCAGGCGAAGCACGGGGATGCCGATGATAAATCCGGCGATGGCTGCAAAGACGGCGCCAACGACGATGCTCACAACGAGCGCGAGCGTCTGAGGGGCGCCCGCCGCCTGCATGGATACGGCGGTAACGATGCCCGTGTAGGCGCCGATGCTCATGAAGCCAGCATGGCCAAGCGAAAGGTCGCCCGCGACACCAACCACGAGGTTTAGGGAAATGGCCATCACGATATAGGCGGTGATGGGCACCAGCTGGCCGGCGAACATGCGCGGAATCATGTGATTGGTCTGCATGAAGAAGACCACCAAGAACGCAACGATAACAAGGCCATAGGTAATGAAATCGGAGCGCGTCTGCTTATTCTTGAGGAAGTTCATGATGTCCACCTACACTTTCTCCGGAACGTACTTGCCCAGAAGGCCTGCAGGCTTGACCAGAAGCACCACGATAAGAACGGCAAACACAATAGAGTTGGCAAGCGACGTGGAAATGTACGCCTGCGCCATGGCCTCGATGATGCCAAGCAGCACGCCTCCCACAAAAGCACCGGGAATGGAGCCGATGCCGCCGAAGACGGCAGCGGTAAAGGCCTTGATGCCGGGCATGGCTCCGGTCGTAGGCTGCAGCACCGGAGAATACGAGCACAGCAGCACGCCGGCGATGGCCGCCAGGGCAGAACCGATGGCAAACGTCATCGAAATGGTGCGGTTGACGTTGATGCCCATGAGCTGAGCGGCCGCCTTATCTTCGGAGCAGGCGCGCATGGCCTTGCCCATCTTGGACTTGGAGGTGAACCACATGAGCACCACCATGATCAAGATACAGGCGAGGATGGTGACGAGCGACACGGCAGAAACGTTGAACTGCGCCAAAAATGGCGGAACCGGGAACCTGACCAGAGAGGTGAAGTTCTTGGGCGTGGCACCCCACAGCAGCTGGGCGGCGTTTTGCAGGAAATACGAAACGCCGATAGCCGTGATAAGGACCGCAAGCGGACCTGCGGCTCGCAGCGGTCGATACGCCAGGCCCTCGACGAGCACGCCCAGCGCGGTGCATACGACGACGGAGAGGACCACCGAAAGCCAGCCGGGCAGTCCCAGATACGATGTGGCGCAAAACGAAACGTATGCACCGACCATGATCACGTCACCATGGGCGAAGTTGAGCATCTTGGCGATACCGTAGACCATGGTGTAGCCCAGCGCGATGATCGCATAGACGCTGCCCATGGACAGGCCGTTCACCAGATACTGGATGAATACCGTCATGTTTCACACCCTCCTTTCGTTATGTGACTCGATTAGGATAGGCCGCCCCCAACGCGACATACAAGGGGCGAAACCCTCCCGTAAAACAGGGGTAACGGTCAAGAAATACACTTTGTCCCAATAGGGAAAAAGCAGGGGTGGAATAGTTCCGCCCCTGCTTATGTTACGTGCACGTATGTGCAGGCACTCCGCGGCGCTTAGGCCTGGACGTACTTACCGTCCTTAATGACGTACGCGGTCGGATCCTTTTGGACCTCGCCCTTGTCGTTCCACGTCAGAGTGCCAGTCAGACCCTTGACCGTAATCTTGGTCATGGCTTCAGCAAGCTTGGAAGAAGCCTCTGTAGGATCGACGTCGGCCGGAAGGCCAGCCTCCTTCAAGGCCTCGGCAACTGCATGGACACCGTCGTAGGCGTCTGCGGCAAACTGATCGGGAGTCTTGCCATAAGCGTCCTTATAGGCCTTCACGAAGTCGGCGTTGTTCTCGTCGTCGGCGGAGAACGGAGTCATGAGCAGCAGGCCCTCGGCAAGGGAGGTGTCGAAGCCCTCGACGCCAAGGATACCGTCCATGCCGTCGCAACCCATCATCTTGACTTCATAGCCCATATCAGCGGCGTTTTTGAGGAGCACAGAGGCCGGGGTGTAGTAGATCGGGGCGAAGATCATCGTCGCGCCCTTCTCCTTGGCCTTGGTGAGCTGATTGGTAAAGGTGGTCTGAGAATCGTCCTTGAAGGTCTCCTCGTCGACGATCTCGAGCTTGGACTCGGCAGCTTGCTCCTTGAACGCATCGGCGATGCCGGAAGAATAGGAATCGCCGGAGTTGTAGAACAGGACAAACTTCTCGTCGCCGTAGTTGGCAGCGAGGAACTTAGCAGCGTTAACGCCCTGGTTGGGATCGGTGAAGCACACCTGGAAGACATTGGTCTTGCCCTTGGTGACATCCGTGGAAGAAGCGGACGGGGTGATCATGAAGATCTGGGGATCTTGCGCTGCGACCTCGGCCACGGCAACGGAAGCGCCGGTGGTGGTGGGGCCGACGAGCGCCTGCATGCCCCAGTCGGCAAGGGTATTGAACGCGGTGACGGACTTCTCGCCGTCGGCGACGTCATCCTCGCTCTTGCTCACGAAGTTATAGGTGTCGTTGGAGAAATCCTTGCAGCCGAGCTCGACGCCGTTGCACACGGAGAGGCCGTAAGAAGCGGCGGCACCGGTCTTGGGACCGATGGCACCGATCTTGAACTCGCCGCCGTTGGAGTTGGCCGATGCGGAGCCGCTGTCGCCACTCTCAGAGGAGCAACCGGCTAGAATACCCGCGACCCCCAGACCAGCTGCGCTCGCGATAACGCTCCTGCGATTCATAACAGGGTTGAATGACTTACCGTTGAGGCTCGACATGCGGCTCTCCTTTCGATGACAGTCGGATTCCAACAGATACCGACAACTGCGAACACGCCCACATTTGTGGGTGTTCAGAAGAATAATCGCTTTATCATCCAAAAGTAAGCGGCATTTATGGGATTTCTTCCTCCAGCGAGAAGCCCGCGCGCGCACGACCCTCTGAGCTGCGGGAAACGTCGTTTTCGCAGCTCAGATTTAATGTTTCAAAACGATTTCGACGCGCGAGGACAGCGGCAACGGTTACGCCTGGACGTACTTGCCATCCTTGATGACGTAGGCGGTTGCGGGCTTTTCGACCTGACCCTCATCGTTCCATGTCAGAGTTCCGGTCAAGCCCTCGACGACGATCTTGCACTTTTACCATCCCGTTCCAAGCGCTGGATCCGTGTCGCCCGAACGCTGAGGAGAGACCACTCGCTTTTTCGGCGCCGTTTGTTACAGGCTTGTTTTGTGTGTCTCGCCTGTTTCCAATATGTCCAAACGGTTTCCGTCGACGCCAGGCGAGGGCCGCCGGCGCGATACCGTGACAGGTATCGGTCGAGCCGCTAGAATGCCATTACGCAAATTCGCATCCACCCTCAGATACCGCGTAAGGAGCCATCTATGCAGGACAATCTCCGCACCGTCAACGTGGGCCTCATCGGCTTGGGCACGGTGGGCGGCGGCGTCGCCCGCACCATCCTTTCCCATCACGATCGCTATCTGGACGCCTACAACATCGACCTCAAGATCGCGCGCGCCTGCGGCCTGGTCTGGGAGCAGGCCGAAGCTGCCGGCATCACACCCGAGCAATTCACGAGCGACTGGCATGACGTCGTCTCCGACGAGAACGTCGACATCGTGGTCGAACTCATCGGCGGCGAGCATCCTGCGACCGAAATCTACGAGGCGGCATTCGCTGCCGGCAAGCACGTGGTCACTGCCAACAAGGCGCTGCTGGGACGTCACGTCGAGTCCTTCGCCCGCGCCGCGCGCGAGCACGGCGTGCAGCTCAAGTGCGAAGCGAGCTGCGGTGGCGGCATCCCCATCGTGAGCACCCTCGAGCGCGACCTCGTGGGCAACGAGATCCTCACCATCGCAGGCATCCTAAACGGCACCACCAACTACATTCTCTCCCGCATGGAGGCAGAGGGTGCCGATTACGCCGACGTGCTCGCCGACGCGCAGGCCAAGGGCTACGCCGAGGCCGACCCCTCCGCCGATGTCGACGGCTTTGACGCCGCCAGCAAAACGGCCATTCTCGCCTCTATTGGCTTTAGCTCGCGTGTGACCACCGACGATGTGTACCAGCAGGGCATTCGCACCATCAGCGCCGAGGACATCTCCGTGGCGCACGACCTGGGCTACACCATCAAGCTTTTGGGCATCGCCCGCAACACCGCCGAGGGTGTGGACGTGCGCGTGCACCCCACGATGATTCCGCTCGACCACCAGCTGGCAAAGGTCTCGGGCGCCATGAACGCCGTCTACGTGGTGGGCGACGCCGTGGGCGAGACCATGTTCTACGGCGCGGGCGCGGGCTCCTTCCCCACCGCGAGCGCCGTGGTGGGCGACATCTTGACGCTCTCCGAACAAATCAGCCGCGGTGTGGCGCCGCTGCCCGAAAGCGAGCCGTTCAGCCGCAACAAGCCCATCCGTTCCATGGACGAGCTTGAGACCAAGTACTACATCCGCCTGCGCGTCGCCGACCGCGTGGGCGCGCTCGCCGAAGCCGTGAAGGTGTTTGCCAAGCACGACATTTCCATCTCGCTCATCAACCAGCTCGAAGACGGCAACAGCGACAGCGACGCATGCTCCGTCATCTTCCTTACGCACAAGGCATTGGAGAAGAACGTCCAAGATGCAGCCGCGGCCCTCGCTGCGTCCGACTGCGTAAGCGAGGTCGCAAACGTCCTGCGCATCGAGGACGTCGACGCCTGGACCGACGGCGTGATGGCCAACTAGAGCCGGCGACTTGCGTCCAAACAATCGCTAAGACAAAGGGCTGCCCGAGTTAATTCGAGCAGCCCTTTTGCTGTTTGGAAACGAATCGGAAGCCTGCCCAGACAGCGTCTATTTCACTCGCACCGCAGATGCAACGGCATCCCACGGATTGCACATCTCGATGGGCAGGGTATCCCACAGCTTGAGCGTTTGCTCGTCCAAAAACTCGCGGCGCACCACGACCTCGCCGCCATAGAGACGGAACCACTCGCCGCTCATAATCAGGTAGCCATCCTTGCAGGCGTCCTTGCCCCAGCTGTTCTCGACGCGCCAAGCGCGCGGCGTGCCATCGTCTGCCAGCTCGACGCCTTGGAACGTCATGGCATGCGTCATGCAGCTCTCGCGCATGTCATACATCGTAGCTTTGTCCATGTCCAGATCGATATCGAACAGGCCATCGGCGTCAATGGTGTCGAGGGCAAGCACGCCAGGGAAGTCTTCGATGTGGCGCGCGAACTGCTGGGATACGTCACATGCCATATAGCAGGCATGGCCCGCTTTAAGCGAAGCCGTCGCGGCGCGCTCGAGAACCTCGGGCGGCATATTCAGCACGCGCATAACGGGAGCGCCTACCACGGTATCCATCCAACGCACGCCCACCACGCGCTCGAAGGGGCGCGTTGCACCCGGGCAGGAAACAAGATCGACGTAGTCATTGGCATCAAAGCGCACATAGCGGCGCTGGAACTCCTGGGGAGTGATGCCCTCCTCGCGCAGGATGCGGACGGGCTTTGCATCCTCGGTGCCCGTCGCCTTGCCCGTCGTCGCCGCGCCCTCCTGAACGCTGACTTTGGACGGATCGACATCCGCATGCTCGCCCACCGCAAGCTCAAAATCGAAAGTCAGCGGGGGCTCGCCCAGGCAGATGCAAAGCACGCGGTGTACATCCTCCATCATCTGGCGACGACGCTCCTGCAGTTCCTCATCAGACTTGCCCTGCTCAACCGCAGCACGCAAAGTCGCGGCATCGCGGCGCAACAGGCGATTGAGATAGCGATTCATCTGAGAGGAATCCTTGGTGCACGCGGTCTCGGGCATGACCTCCTTGGGCACCACGCCCCACTTCTCAATGAGGTTGGCGGCAAAGCGCCACTCCCCTCCATCGGGCGCGGGGTTTTCCAACAGCAGGGTTACGGCGCGGTCGTCGAAGGGAAGATGGGCCGTGGCGATGACATTTCCCAAAAAGGCGTTGGCCTTCTCGAGCTTGTCGTAGAACATGCCGTATGCCTGAGAGAACTCGAAGTCGTCCACATCAAGCAGGCGGCAAATCTCCACGCGCTGCGTATTGAGCGTCGAGAACATCCAGCAACGGCCGGACTGACGCTGATTGGTCACGGTCTTGGGCGCTTTAACGGCAACGCGGTAGGTATCCGAATACGTACGCATGGTAACCGGGTTGCGGGCTGCCGCCATCACATCCATCGAGGTGACGGCGTTGCGCGCAATGCGATTACCACGGCTCTTTGCGAACTGCTTTACGAGTTCGGCATTGGCATTCGGGTCGAGCGCCGCAGCCGAGGTGCCAAACAAGGCATCGCTCGGCACGCACTCTGTTTTATTCTCACGGCTATCCATAGGTCCTCCTTAGGCTTTGCGTTCGATTCCAAACGCTTCGAGGGTAGTCCTTTTTGCGGCAGCGCGCAGCCCTCGCTTCTGCATCTCACTCGGCATCGTCCTCGTGACGAAGCTCAAGCATGCGACGTCGGTATTCCTGCACCGCAAGTTTCGCACGCTCAAGGCGGCGACGCTCGCGCGGCGAGAGGGACGAAGGATCGACCTCGTTTTCGTAGACGTCCTCGGCAAGCAGGTGCGCCGCCATGGCAATGCGATCGTCGATCGAACGATGATGCAACGGGTCTGCAGCGATGTGCTCCGCGATGTTTCCCCAGGTGGGAGCCTCGTCTGTCGCATCACCATGCCCGTGCGAGGTAAGGACCTTGTGCTCGCGCGCAAGCAGTTTTGCCAAGTCATGATGCTCGCGAATGATCTGCGCCGCATCGCGAGGATGCTCGACAACCTGGCTGGCAGCCTCAAGCGGACGGGCATCGACCATGCGATACGTGGCCTGGGCCAGCAAGGGCATGAGAAACACCGTGCACGCGCCCGCGGCAACAAGCACCGATGCCATATCTTGGCCCATGGCGCCCGCAGAAACTGCAACGCTTGTAACGGCGACGATGATAGGCAGCGCCGTGGTGCAGTAGAGCGCCACCGTGGTACGGCCATGCGGGGTAACATCGCGCGTAAGCGGACAGAGCCTCATGGCAATGGCGATGGGTACGGCACGGATCACGAGCAGCGCCACGATAAAGCCTGCAAGCATCAGCGGATTGGCGGCAACGGCGGAGAGGTCAATCTTAGCGCCCGACACGCAAAAGAAGACCGGAATCAAAAAGCCGTACGCCAAGCCCTCGAGCTTGCTTTCGAGCGTATGGTCGCCCTCGGGGATGATAAAGCGCAGGACAAAGCCCGCGGCAAAGGCGCCAAGCACGATGTCGAGGTCGAAGATCGCCGTAAAGGCAACAAGCACGATAAGGATGAAGACCGTAAGACGCACAAACGTCTGCGACGTGGTATCGGCACGGTTCTGGATAAAACGGAAGAAGCGGTTGCCCAACCTGCGCGAGCGGGCAGGCACGGCGGCAAGCACCACGCAAACGACAAGAAACGCAGCGAGGATCATGAGCGTTTGAACGCTGCTGCGAGCAGAGAGCAGCACCGACATAGCAAGAACCGGGCCAAGCTCTCCCCAGGTGCCGTATGCCAAGATCGAATCGCCCAGGCGCGTGCCCATAAGCGAGCGCTCGTGCAAGATGGGCATAAGCGTGCCCAGTGCCGTCGAGGTGAGCGCAAGCGTGACCGCGATGCCGTCGATGCTGCCCGCCGAAAACGCTGGCGCCATGCGGACGGCGAGCCAGGCAAGCAGGAACGACGCAACCCAGGCCCCCAGGCCCCAGCGCCCCTCGCCCCCAACAACATGTTTGGGATTGATCTCGTAGCCCGCAAGCAAAAACAAAAACGCGAGGCCAAGCTCAGACACGATGGATACCGCCTCATCGATATGGATGAGGCCGAGCATATGAGGCCCAAGTACGGCACCCGCCAGCAGCAAAAACACGGTCTCGGGAATCGCACGGCCCGGAACGAGGGCAGCGAGGACCGGGCAGACGAAGGCCGCGCCCGCGATAACAGCCAAAGAGACAAAAGCCATGAAAAGGGCTCCTTTCGTACGTTTCCACTGTACCCGTTTTGGCATGCGGGAATCTGCAAGAGGAAAAGCCGAAAGGAGCCTCGGGAAAAGCGACAGAATTAGGCGCGCTCGAGAAGGTCGACCGTCAGATGCGGATCGAACGGCAGCTCATCGAAGGGATAGAGCGGGCGCATGATCTTGTGATGCCCCAGGCGCGGGAGGTCCTGGTCCACGGCGCCCGGCGTGAGCGCCATGACCCAGCCCTTGGCGGCAGCGGAAAGATCGGGCTCAAGATAGCCCATCTTGACCACGACGATATCCTCGGCGTCAAACGGCGTGCCGGCGGCCTCGTACTGCTCGGAGCAGCCAAACTGCGTACGCGCCGTGGTGACGATGACCTTGAAGTTGCCCTCGGCGATAACGGCGCTCTTGCCGCCGCTGCGATACTCGTCAAACAGACGATCTACCACGCCGTCCATCATCACGGGTTCACCGGACACGCCGCCGTTCATGGCACCCACAGCCAGTCGAACGGGAGCACCCACACCCGCTTGTTCGCACACCTCGACCGCAGCGGGGTCGTTGAGGGACGCGAAAACGACGCGCTTCGTACTGCCCTGAGCACGGTAGGCGTCGAGAATCTCGCGCAAAAAGACGGTGCTGTCGTCCGTGCCACCGGCACCGGGATTGTCGCCCGTGTCGGAAACAAAGAACGGGCTTACCTTGGCAGAGAGTACCTGGGCAACAGAGCCCTCGGCGGTATCGGTGGGGCCCACGAACTCGAAGACGCCTGCGTTGTCCCAAAAGTCCTGGGCAGCGGCCATGGCAGCGTCGCGCACGGCCTGCTCGTCGTAGCCGTAGGACACGACGGCGCCATGGCAGCGCTCCATGTCGGCCCAAGGGAAGCCCATCCAGATGGATGTATCGAACACATCGTCTTGCAGCTGATAGACACCCAGCTTGGCATACATGCTCGCGCCGGGCTCCACCTCGGTCGAAGTCTTCTCGCCCGGAAGCAGCACGGGCACGTTCACGCGGGCGCGGTAGAGCGTGCGCCCGGGATTGTCGAGCACCTTGATAAGGGCACGGGCGGCGCGCTCGTGCGTCCAGGGAACATCGATGTGCGGAGCGGTGCGGTAGCAGGTAAGCAGGTCGCAGGACTCAAACAGCAGATCCGATATGCAGCCGTGCAGGTCCATGGAGGCAGCGATGGGAACACCCTTGCCCACGATCTGGCGCACGCGGGAGGCGATCACGCCCTCGCCGTCCTCCAGGTCCACCACGCTCGCGGCGCCATGGATGGTGAGCAGCACGGCATCGAGAGGCTCCTCGCTATGGGCTTGCTCGAGCAATGCGCAAAACTCATCGAGCCACGCGTTGAAAAACTCGTTAGTCACCGGGCCACCGGGAAGAGCGCCCGCATAGGTAAGGGGCACCCACTCGACGCCTTCGATGCGCTCGATGGCGCCAAAGCGCTCGAGGCGCGCGGCATCGATCGCAGAGGTGTCGCCCGTAATCCACGGATGGCTGTCGAGCAGCTCCTGGCCGCGGCGCACGCGAAATGCGGCCTCGCCTGAACGGTACGGCGTGAACTCGGAGCACTCGATATGGAAGCCTCCAACGGCGATGCGATAGGGTTTGGACATGACAATCACGCTCCAAAGGACCGGGGATATCAAACGGGTCCCATTATGGCGCATGCCAGGGCGGTCGCCACAAACGTTCGCGCACTCGCAACATAACGGCCCGCCAGCGGCGATGGGCGACCTTGGGACCGGGCGGTCTCCCCTGCCTCGCCGACGCTTCCCAAGATCGCGCGCACGGCTCCGCGGTCCGAAATCCGTTTGCAAGACAGTGACCTCTCCCGCTGTTATTCACCGGGAATACCGCCCGCTCGAGCTGCCGTTTCTTGTCTTTATGCGGCCTGGTAATTAGCATATTTGGGACATCTCCCCGGACAGCAAGGTTCGCCCGGGCGCTCCCATCTCATGAGGTGAAATCCTATGAACGCAGATATCGTTATCGTCGGTGCCGGCCCCGCGGGCATCTTCACGGCTCTCAAGCTCATCGAAGAACGGCCCGAGACCCATATCGTCTTGTTGGAGAAGGGCTTTCCGGTAGAAAAGAGGCATTGTCCCAAAGACAAAACCGGTCATTGTGTAAACTGCCAGCCCTGCAATATCACCACGGGCTTTTCGGGCGCGGGCGCGTTCTCGGACGGGAAGCTCTCTTTGTCCTACGAGGTTGGTGGCGATCTTCCCGAGCTGATCGGAGCCGGGAAGGCGCAGGAGACCATCGACAAGGTGGACAAGATCTACCTTTCCTTTGGCGCAGACGATCATGTCGAAGGCACGGGACACAACGCGCAGATCCGCGACATTCGCCGTCGCGCCATCCAGGCAGGCCTCAAAATGGTCGATTGCCCGATTCGCCACCTGGGCACCGAGAAAGCCCAGGAGCTCTATCTCGCAATCGAGAACCATCTTCGCGATGCCGGCGTCGAGATGCGTTTTCGCACCGAGTGCCGCGACGTGATTATCGAGAACGATATTTGCCGAGGCGTCATTGCCGCAGGACCCGATGGTGAGGAGCGCATCGACGCCAAGCGCGTCGTCGTGGCCACCGGACGTCGCGGCGCCGATTGGCTTGAGCACCTATGCTCCGAACACGGAATCCTCCATACGCCGGGGCCTGTCGATGTGGGCGTGCGCGTTGAGATGCGAAACGAAGTTATCGAAGACGTGAACGAGGTTCTCTACGAGGGAAAACTCATTGGCTATCCCAATCCCTTCCGCAACAAGGTGCGCACGTTTTGCCAAAACCCCGGCGGCTTTGTGGCGCAGGAGAACTACGACGGCGGCCTTGCGGTAGTCAACGGCCACTCCTTCAAGGAGCGCAAATCCGAGAACACCAACCTCGCCATCCTGTGCTCGCATAACTTCCGCGAGCCGTTCAACCAGCCGATCGCCTATGCGCAAAACATCGGCAGGCTCTGTAACATGCTGGGTAACGGCCACATCCTCGTGCAGCGCTTTGGCGATATCCTCAACGGCAAGCGCACCTGGCAAAAGGAACTCGACCAATCAAACGTGCGCCCCACGCTGCCGGATGCCGTCGCGGGCGACATCACGAGCGCGCTCCCCTACCGCACGATGACCTCGATCGTCGCGTTCATGCTCGCCGTGGACAAGGCCATCCCCGGCTTTGCCTCTGCAGAGACGCTCCTCTATGCGCCCGAGCTCAAGTTCTACAGCAACCGCGTGACCATGGACAAGGAGTTCACCACAAGCGTCGCCAACCTCCATTGCCTGGGAGATTCCAGCGGCTGGACGCGCGGCCTCATGATGGCCTCGGTCATGGGATACCTCATGGGCGAGCGCCTGGCGGCAGAGCTGTAGCGACAAAGACAGCGCGCTCGGCCGTCGCCGCCCCGCACAGCACACGTATGCACCCGTGTGACATACGGTCATGCAGGCGCGGTGCGGCCGCCCAGGTGCGCTACCCGGTATGCGCCACCAGCCGCCCCATCCGGATCTTGCCGCAACAAAACAGAGGGCCCGCGCTCCTTTGCGATTTGAAAATCTGTCAAGCCGGAGAAAAGCCGCACCAGCACCCATGCAGCGCGACCCATGTCGTATGATAATGAGGTTTATGTGATGCATGGTTCAAGGCACAGGCTGCATGCCCGCGACCGCCGCCATGCACCGGCACGAGTAGCCACTACCAACAGGAAGGCAGCAGCAATGGTCTCTCGCATCTACGTGGAGAAAAAGCCAGGGTTTGACGTGGAGGCGCAGCAGCTCAAGGCAGAGCTCACCGAGATTCTCGGCGTGAGCGGCCTGACAGGCGTTCGCGTTATCAACCGCTACGACGTTGAGGGCATCAGCCAGGAGCTTTTCGATTCCTGCGTTCCCACCGTGTTCTCCGAGCCCCAGGTGGACGTGACCTACACCGAGCTGCCCGACTGCGGCGACGCGCCCGTGTTCGCCGTGGAGTTCCTGCCCGGCCAGTTCGACCAGCGCGCAGACTCTGCAAGCGAGTGCGTGCAGCTCATCTCCCAGGGCGAGCGCCCCGATGTGCGCTCCGCCAAGGTCTATGTGCTTGAAGGCAGCCTTGCGCAGGCAGACGTCGAAGCCATCCAGCACTACGTGGTGAACCCTGTCGAGGCGCGCCTCGCGAGCCTCGAGCTTCCCGCGACCCTCAAGGTCGACGTGCCCGAGCCCGCTCCCGTCGAAGTGCTTGATGGCTTCCGCGAGCTTGACGAGGCGGGTCTTGCCTCCGTCATCGCCGAGCGCGGCCTTGCTATGGACGAGGCGGACATCGCCTTTTGCCAGCAGTACTTCCGCGAGGAAGACCGCGACCCCACCATCACCGAGATTCGCGTGATCGACACCTACTGGTCCGACCACTGCCGCCACACTACCTTTGGCACCGTGCTCGATAGCGTCGCCATCGACGACGACGTCGTGCAGGCCGCCTTCGACCGCTACATGGAGATCCGTCACGAGCTGGGCCGTGACGCCAAACCCGTCTGCCTCATGGACATGGGCACTATCGGTGCCAAGTACCTCAAGAAGACCGGCCAGCTCACGAATCTCGACGAGTCCGAAGAGATCAACGCTTGTACCGTCAAGGTGACAGTCGATGTCGACGGCGAGGACCAGGACTGGCTCTTCCTCTTCAAGAACGAGACGCACAACCACCCCACCGAGATCGAGCCCTTCGGCGGTGCTGCCACCTGCGTGGGCGGCGCCATCCGCGACCCGCTCTCCGGCCGCAGCTACGTGTACCAGGCCATGCGCGTCACCGGCGCATCCGACCCCACGGTCCCCGTGTCCGAGACGCTTGCCGGCAAGCTTCCGCAGCGCAAGCTCGTGACCACCGCTGCCGCCGGCTACTCCAGCTACGGCAACCAGATCGGTCTTGCCACCGGTCAGGTCAATGAGCTGTATCACCCCGGTTACACCGCCAAGCGCATGGAGGTCGGCGCTGTCGTGGGCGCCACTCCGGCTTCCCATGTGCGCCGCGAGTGCCCCGCACCCACCGACAAGATCATCCTGCTCGGCGGTCGCACCGGCCGTGACGGCATCGGCGGCGCCACCGGTTCTTCCAAGACGCAAAACACCGACTCCATCGAGACTTCCGGCGCCGAGGTGCAGAAGGGCAACGCCCCTGTCGAGCGCAAACTCCAGCGCCTGTTCCGCCGCGGCGACGCCTGCCGCTTGATCAAGCGCTGCAATGACTTTGGCGCCGGCGGCGTCTCTGTTGCCGTGGGCGAGCTTGCCGACGGCCTGTACGTCGACCTCGACATGGTGACCAAGAAGTACGAGGGCCTCGATGGCACCGAGCTCGCCATCTCCGAGTCCCAGGAGCGCATGGCATGTGCCGTGGCCGACGAGGACGTCGAGGAGTTCATGGGCTATGCCGCAGAGGAAAACCTCGAGGCTACCGTCATCGCCGAGGTCACCCAAGAGCCGCGCATGCGCATGGCTTGGAACGGTGTGGCTATCGTCGACCTGTCCCGCGAGTTCCTCAACTCCAACGGCGCACCCAAGCATCAGGAGGCCCATGTGGTCGCCCGCAGCGTGTGGCAGCCCAGCTGGGAGGGCGCAACGCTCGCCGAACGCCTGACCTCGCTCGTCACCGACCTCAACGTCGCCTCCAACAAGGGTCTCGCCGAGCGCTTTGACTCCACCATCGGTGCCGCCACCGTGCTCATGCCCTTCGGCGGAAAGACGCAGCTCACGCCTTCCGAGGCTATGGTCGCCAAGTTCCCCGTGGACGGCGAAACCACCACGGCATCCGCCATGTCCTGGGGCTTCAACCCCTTCCTCATGGAGGCAGACCAGTTTGCCGGCGCCTACCTCTCCGTCGTAGAGAGCGTGGCCAAGCTCGTTGCCGCAGGTTTCGAGCATGAGAAGGCGTACCTCTCTTTCCAGGAGTACTTCGAGCGTCTGCGCACCCAGCCCGAGCGCTGGGGCAAGCCTGTCGCCGCAGTCCTTGGCGCCCTGATGGCCCAGATCGACCTCGGTGCCGGCGCCATCGGTGGCAAGGATTCCATGAGCGGAAGCTTTGAGCAGGACGGTCAGGAGCTCAACGTTCCGCCGACGCTCATCAGCTTCGCCGTGGCCGTGGGCCGCGCTGCGCGCGCCGTCTCCCCCGAGTTCAAG
>OLOM01000539.1_pt1 | contig 28895 bp, 23 predicted proteins | sample 1672531 | NCBI WGS metagenome assembly OLOM01 (sample SAMEA3136696, study PRJEB25190) | human gut metagenome | reverse complement strand
AATTTTATTATAAAAGTTTAAATTGGTTTATACAAGGTATTTTTTCGATATATTAGCCTAAAAAACGGCATTGAGCAAATTATGCTCAATGCCGTTTAGCGATAATGATATTTTGAACGATATTCACGCATTGACATTCCCGTATATCGTTTAAATATCTGTTGTAAATATTTTAGCTTGATATTAAAAACTATTGGAATATGTTCAATCGGTCTGTCTGTGTTTTCCAAAATGTCTTTTGTGATTTCAACACGCATATTATTTATGTATTGCGTTACGGTCATACCTGTTTCTTGCTTGAATACACGTCCGAGATGATCTACCGTTACAAATCTGTGTGCCGCAATTTCACTCGGTTTTGGATTTTGATAAATTGTATTTCGTATCTGACGAATTGTTTGGTCCACAAGTGTATTTTTGCTAAAAAGTTGCTCTTCATTTACATTATACCTTCTGAAAATTATCGGCAGCATCGCAAGCATATTTCCTAATAATACACTGTTTCGTGCGAGAGCATCTTCGTAATATTCATTGGTAATTCTGACGATATAATTGCGTATTTCATTCATATCATTATCCCTTACCATAATATATGTTTTTCCGTCAGGTTTGAAAAAGCGTTCCAATTCAACAAATTCATCTGCATACTTTTCCCATTCTCCACGCAAAAAGTCCTTTTCAAAAAGCAGATAATGTATTTCAAAATCATAATTTTCTTTTTGAGGATTTATTGAAATAAATTCTGCACTTGTGTTAGAATTAACAACAAAAATGTCCTTTTCTCTCACTTCTATTTCACGATTTTCTATTTTGACAATACCTTGACCGTATGCTATGTATGCTATAAGGATATAACTTCTGTTTGTGGGTATGGTATATTTTTTTACCCATTTGTGCTCTATGTATAAAGCTACATCTTTTGTTTTCATAAAAAATTCATCTCAACTTTCAATCGACTTTATTAAAATCATATCATAATATTACTGTATTTTCAATCACTATTACATATTGTAAAAACTATATTATCATATTCTATTGACAAATTTACATTGTACTATTGTATTTCAAATAATTCTATGATATACTTCTTTTAGAATATTTTAGAATTAACAGAGAGGGTGTTTAAATGGACGCAGTGGCATACATCAGGGTTTCTACAAACAAGGAAGAACAAGAGCTAAGTCTGGAAAATCAGCGTGAATTTTTTGAAAAATACGTTGGCAATCGTAACGACACGCTCATTCGCATATATAGTGACAAGGGCAAATCTGCCACCAAAATGAAAAACAGAAAAGATTTACAAAGGCTTTTGAGTGCGGCAAGACGTGGTGAATTTCAGCGTTTATATGTCAAGGACATTAGCCGTCTGTTCAGAAACACTCTTGACTTTATAACTGTTTCAAGAGAGCTTGCAAATCTCGGTGTTCAACTACACCTTGTAAACATGGGTGAGGGCAAGGATATTGACATGTTTACGCTCAACCTTATGGCTATGATTGCGGAAAACGAGAGTCAGAAAATCAGTGAACGTACAAAATTCGGCAAGCAATTCAGCAAGGAGCGAGGTATTGTTCCGAATTTTGTTTTTGGCTACGACAGAACAGACAAATACACTCTTGTACCCAATCCCGAAGAAAGCCGTTGGGTACAGAAAATTTTTGACTTATACACAGAAGAAGAATGGGGTATGGCGAAAATTGCAAAATTCCTTTACGAGTCACACGTCAAGACAAAAAAATTAAAGGACGGTCAACCTAATTATAATTGGAGTCAAATTTCTGTCGGCAGAATTTTAACCAATCCGATTTATATAGGCACTGTCATTAATGGTAAAGAGAGTATGAAAGATATATTTACAAGTCAGCGACAAAAAAATCCTAAAGAAGAATGGTATGTATCGGAAAGACCGGAATTTCGCATTATATCGGACGAGCAATTTGAAAAGGCACAACAGATAAAAGAAAAGAACGCAAAGCAATACTGTCAACGTGAAAAACGCAGTAACAAGCATTTATTTTCAAATCTTATAAAATGCAACAGTTGTGGTTTTTCATACAGACGGTACCAAAAGCAATACTCCCCCAACCGACCGCCTAAAGTTTGGTGGACTTGCTCAAAACGAAGCTCATACGGCAGCGGCAGATGTGATTCCGAATACATCCGCATTGATGAAGATTGGTTGAAATCGGCTTTGAATACATTGTTTAAATCATTGCTTGACGACCGAGAAAGCTTTTTTACACTTGTCGAAACAAGGTGCAACAGCATAATCAAAGAATACATCAGAAATACAAGCGGTATTGTGTTGGAGGAAGTCGAAAACCGTCTTGATGAATTAAAACAGGAACGTGAACGATTAAAAACACTTGCCGTAAAAGCACTTATTACAATGGACGAGGCGGAACATGATATGATTCCTATAAACGAGGAAATCGAAAAGCTTAGCTTTCGTCTTAACGAAACAAACAAGACACGAGAAATCACTCAAAAAATCAAAGCAAGTATTCAAGCATTTCTTAATATATTCAGTGCATTTGATTTTTCGGGCAACATCACAAATGAGGAATTGAAAAAGGTTGTAAAAGAAATTCGTGTTGTTTCAAAAAATGAGATATATGTTTACTTTAACATTGCCGAAGATATTGAGGGACTGAACTTCCCTATCAATATTTCAGACGTGGTTGAAATCGACACTGATAGTGACGACCGTGCACAAAGATGTACATGAACGACTTTATAAAATAAACCCTGCACTGTACAAAGAAGCACAGTCGGTTTTGGAGCAGAACAAGGCAGAACGTCACATTCGTGGGGGTATGGCAACAAAGGAAAAATATTTGCTCGAAAAATTAAAATAAGAAAAACGGTGTTCAAGACGAACACCGTTTTAAATTATACAAACATCGAAACAAGAAATACGGCTGATATTATTATAAATACAATATGCAGCCAAAATATTAAATTAACCGCATTGTAGTTACCGTTTTCCATACATTGCTTTATTATTTTTATAAGCACAAGCGCCGCACCGAATATGATTGCCGGCAGAAAGAAAAATCCTAATAATCCGCCGCCGACAGATGTGTGTGACAGTATGAATTTTAATACTACAATATAATACGCACAACCGCTTAAAAGTGCAAATATGAGCATTCCCGCTGTGCTTTGCAATAATTGAATAATCTTGTTCTTCATAATCTAATCCTTTGTTAATGTTTGTGTTTAAAACCCGCAAATTTCAATTCAAGTTAGTTGGTATAGATGTACAGTTTTTCACTGCCGACGTATGTTTATACTTCAAGTTTAAAATACTGTGCAGATATGCTACCAATAACTCGAATTTTAATTCAAGCAAGTTTTAGTTTAGTTGTGCTTTTTTTAAGTCGCAGACGTATGTTTATACTTCAAGCTTTTGAAACCGTACAGATATGTCGAAAATTGCTTTAATTTTAATTCAAGTCAGTTGGGGTATAGGTGTGCAATATTTTAAACGCCGACGTATGTCTATACTTCAAGTTTAAAATATTGTGCAGATATGCCCCAAATCACTTGAATTAGTCCTCTGAAGGCATATCCCAGTTGTGGTATACATCCTGTACATCATCATTGTCTTCAAGCATATCAAGAAGCTTGGTCATTGCATTGATTTGACCTTCTTCTGTAAGTTCAGTCATTGTTTGAGGAACCATACTGACTTCGGCAGAAGAAATAGTATACTTTTCCGCAAGTGCGTCACGAACAGCACCCATATCAGACGGAGCAGTCACGATTTCCGCAACGCCGTCCTCTACTTCAATATCATCTGCACCGGCTTCAAGAGCGTCCATAGTGATTTCATCTTCGTCCATATCTTCATTTTCGATAATGATAATACCCTTTTGGTCAAACATAAAGCTTACGCAGCCTGTCTGTCCCATATTACCGCCGTTCTTATCGAATGCGTGACGTACGTCTGCGGCAGTTCTGTTTCTGTTATCTGTAAGTGCGTTTACGATTACCGCAACACCTGCAGGTCCATAACCTTCGTATGTGATACTTTCGTAGTTATCACCGTCTGTATCGCCTGCCGCCTTTTTAATTGTTCTGTTTATATTATCGTTAGGCATATTATTTGAACGAGCCTTTGCGATAGCGTCTTTAAGACTTGAGTTATTATCCGGATCCGGACCGCCTGCCTTTACGGCAACTATAATTTCACGAGCGATTTTTGTAAATATCTTAGCTCTTTGGGCATCGTTTGCGCCCTTTTTACGCTTAATTGTACTCCATTTTGAATGTCCTGACATAATTAAAACTCCTTTTAAATTTGTTCATACTAATTTATTTTATCACATTCTATGCGGTTTTTCAAGTTTTTTCTATAAATATTTTCTTTTTATTGACGTTTATACTGCACAGATGATATAATAAATTATAACCATTAAGGAGGCCGGAAATATGTGGGCATATGAAAGTGTATTTTATCAGATTTATCCGTTAGGATTTTGCGGTGCACCGTTTGAAAATGACGGTGTTTTAACGCACAGAATTTTAAAAGTAAACGATTGGATTGAGCATATAAAAAATCTCGGAGCGAATGCAATATATTTTTCACCTGTATTTGAATCGGACACACACGGTTACAATACTCGTGACTACAAAAAAATCGACTGTCGTCTTGGCACAAATGACGACTTTAAAGCAGTATGCGAAAATCTACACAAAAACAACATCAAAGTTGTTCTTGACGGCGTATTCAACCACGTTGGACGAGGATTTTGGGCATTTCAGGACGTTCTCCAAAACAGGGAGAACTCACGTTACCGCGATTGGTTTTTCATTGATTTCAACGGTAATTCAAATTACAATGACGGTCTTTGGTACGAAGGCTGGGAGGGTAATTTCGACCTTGTAAAAATCAACCTTCGCAATGAAGAAGTTATAAATCACATCTTTGAATGTATCAAACTATGGATTGACGAATTTGACATTGACGGTTTACGTCTTGACGTTGCATACTGTCTTGACAAGGATTTCCTAAAGAGATTGAGAAATTACACTGACGGTTTAAAAAATGATTTTCTTCTGCTCGGCGAACTTCTTCACGGTGACTACAATCAATTTGTCAATGACGATATGCTCCACAGTTGCACTAATTATGAATGTTACAAGGGTGTTTATTCAAGTTTCAACAGTATGAATATGTTTGAAATTGTACATTCATTGTTACGTCAATTCGGTCCCGAACAATGGACATTGTACCGTGGCAAGCACCTATTGAGTTTTGTTGACAACCACGATGTTTCAAGAATTGCAAGCATACTTACAAACGAAAAGCATATACCGCTTACTTACGGTATGATTTTCGGTATGCCTGGTATTCCTTGTGTATATTACGGCAGCGAATGGGGTGCAAAAGCACATAAAAACGAGGGTGATCCTGCACTTCGTGTATGCTTTGATGAGCCTTTGGACAATGAGCTTTCAGAATTTATATCAAAACTTGCTACGGCACACAAAAACAGTAAAGCATTATGCTATGGTGATTTCCGTTCGGTTGTTTTACAAAACAAGCACTGCATATTTGAAAGAAAATATGATGATGAACGTGTTCTTGTCGCTATCAATGCAGACGAAAATCCCGTTACAGTGCATTTTGACGCCGGTTGCGGTACGGCTGTTGACTTAATCAGCGGTAATATGCACGACTTCGGCGGCGGCAGTGAATTACCGCCTTACAGTGTACAGTATTGGGAAATGGAAAAATAACACAAAAACCTGTCGACAAAATGTCGACAGGCTGGCAGAGGTCGAGAAATTAGTTTGGATTTTGTGAAAATGAACTCGTCGGCGTACATTGGTACGTTAGAGTTTATTTTCGCAAAAAGTGCACAGGCAAGCCATAGGCTTGCCTGTTATTTGTTACAGCTATAAATTAAATTTTGAAATATAAAAATAATATTTTGCACGTTCCGGACAATTTGTCGGCACTCTGTTATTCAACCAAATATACATCTTTGTATACAACACCGAGTGCCACTGCCATTGAATGAGTCGGCACAGCCATATCAATATGATATTCACCTATACCGCTGCCGGTATCTTCGGCGTGTCTGTAACCATAGCCGTCAACATACACCCAACTTAATTTAGGAATAATTTTAGGGTTCACCGCAATGGTCTGACCGGGAATAAGCTCACCCGCCCAAGCGGTATACGCTCCCCAACCGCCGTTACAGATTGCACAAGGGCAATAATGCGTAATCTTAAACTTACCCAAATATGTACCGAGTTGCTGATCATTGTCAACAGGCACATCCTCAATATCTATACTCGGAATTGAATTGTCGGCAAGATTATCTGCGCTGTATTTACCGTTTCCGTGGTTCGGAATTATTGCAAGCCCTTCGGGAATATCTATTTCTTCGGGGATATTAACTTCCGCACAAAGCTCATCTTGATACCATTCAATATCAAGTCCGAACATTTCCATAGAATCACGTATCGGTATCATAAGTGTACCGTCCTCTATGAAAACAGCCTGCGAAACCATTTCATAATCCTTACCAAACGGCACATTATCGCCGTCAGAATCGGTAAAGTTATACCTAATAACAGCGTTGCTGTCATTAAGTCTTAAAGCTGCCGTTATACTTGTCGGCGTCATATCCAACCCCAAACCGTCAATTTTATTAATCGCCTCTGACGCAAAACGTTCTATCGGTCTGTCCGAATTTGCGTCTGCTTTAAGCGTCAAAAGTGCGGTCTGAGTAGGCTGGTCCCATTCAACCTCCATACCGGCAGCCTCCGCCATTGCCCTTGCAGGCGTCAATGTTCGGTTATCGATTTGTATAGGTTTCGTATCCGTAAAATTTATGTAACTGACGTCATTCGACACAATCCCATTCATTCTTACACTTATATCACCGTCAGCAAACACTGCGTTAATATTTCCTAGCACCAATACCGCTGATAAAACTGCCAAGACAGCTTTCTTTAATTTTTTCATTTTTAATTTCCTCCTACTCTCTTTCTACGATTTTTTAATCGTATAGGATTTGTTGAGTTACATTAATTGTTGAGCCTGTCTGCAAAACCATAGAGGTTTTGCAGACAATCTGATTAATCATTATAATTTTCGTATACAACTATATCCGTTGCAGTTCCGTCAACCACTCTTACAAGTGCGTAATTATAGCTGTAATCGTTTGTAAAATCTATCGCCTCACCCTTATCAAATGTACTTTTCGGAATTGTTGAAGTTATATCACCAACTGACGCAATTTCAACTTCATTCTTATTCGATACATCGCAAGTATAAACTATTGTATCTTTCTTTGTATCAACTTCGATGACATTGTCTGTGCTGCCGCTCTTGTTTATCAAAGTAAGTGAATTTGAACCCACCTTACCGATAAGTCCGAATGCGTACTGGTATCTGTCGCTTGACGCTTTTTCACCGTACTTCATAAGCTTCCATTGATTTGCAACACTTGAGCCGTTTTCGGTTATAAGTTTTTCAAAGTCAGTACCGAAATCCTGACTGCCTGTAATTATATCTTCGTCCTGCGGTCTGTAAATAAAGTACATATGATTTATTCTCGTTCCCGCAACATTTGCTGTAAGGCAGATAACGTCGCCTTCTTCAAGGCTGCTTGCATTTTTGCCTTTCATAAACGAATAAGCCTCCGAAGAAGTTTCAAATGTAACATCATTTTCAATCAATGTCTTTATTTCCTTGCCCTGTGCAAGCAAAGTAACGGCATACATATCTTCACCGTCTTTTGTAGTTGTTTCAACTTCCTTAACAACCGCCGGTGCATAAATTGCGTCTGTTACTTTTTCGTAAATTGACGGTGTGTCCGCTGACGGCTTAGTTGTCGGTACTGTTGTTGCAGACGGCTTTTCTGTTGCAGACGGTGTGGCTGTCGGTGTTACGGACGGTGTGGCTGTCGGCTGAACATCATCACTTACACTGACTTCTTTTATCTCTTTTGAATTTACAAAGTAAACTTTTGTTTTCATACCCTTATACTCTTTAGGTATATCGGCACTGAAATTGCCGTCCTCAGACTTATACATATTGCTGTAGCAAAGCTTGCCGTTTTCGTCATAGCACGAAACAACGGCAATATTTTCGTCTTTCTGTTCAAATGACAATACATTATCCGTATAATTTGCATTAATGTTTTCGGCAAAAGCAACTGTTGACATCATTGCCGAAACTGCAAGTGTAATAGCTATAAATTTCTTTTTCATTATAAACTTCCTCTCTGAATTTATTTTGCGATATAAGACGTTACAAACTGTTTTGCACATCTTGCACTGCGGCCTCCGTAGTTCATCTGCCATACTACCGCCTCTTTTTCAATATCCGCATTCATTTGGATATTGTGCTTTTTAAGCATTTCGGAAACGATATTAAGATATTCTTTTTGGTTAGGCGCAGAGAATACAAGACTGATACCGAAACGTTCCGAAAGTGAAAGTGTTTCCTGCATTTGGTCGTTCACGTGGATTTCTCCGCCCTCTCTGTCTGACCAATTCTCTCTTATTAAATGTCTTCTGTTTGACGTTGCATATATAAGCACGTTTGTAGGATTAGCCTGAAGTTGTCCCTCCATTGCAACCTTTAACGCTCTGTACTCTGTTTCGTGTGATTCAAAAGTAAGGTCGTCAAGGAATATTATGTACTTATTCGGACTTTCAGCCAACACCTTTGAAAGTGACGGTATATCCTTTATACAATGCTTAGGCATTTCGATAATACGAAGTCCGTCATCACAGAACATATTTAAAAGTGCCTTTACAGATGATGATTTACCCGTACCTCTGTCACCGAACAACAATACGTTATTCGCCGCTTTACCGCTGACAAACGCCTTTGTATTATCAATCAACACTTGTTTTTGATACTCAATGCCGACAAGCGAATCAAAAGTAATATCATCGGTATTCGATACTCCGATAAGTTCGCCGTCATATCTAAACGCATTATACTTAGCCAAAATTCCGCTGCCGAACTTTCTGTAATGCTCGATAAGCAAATCAAGAAGCTCCTGTGCCGACTTTGACTCTGTTATCGCTCTGATTGACGCCACATATCCGTTACTGAATCCGATAGGATTACCTGACGGTGCGTACTTAATTTGAGTTGAAAACAGCTTCTTATAAATCTGCTCAATATCAAATTTTGCAAGTCTGTAAAGGTCGTCTCCGATAAATTTACCTGCCTGTGCAAGGCGTGATAAAATGTTGTCGTCATTCGCAAGACGTGTTGCAACGTATTCTTTTATTGCACTGCTTGTAACGCCCTCTGTTTCGGAAAATTCGATAATGTTTCTTAAAACGATAACATTATCCTTTTCCAATATCCCCTTTATACATAGGTCATCTTCTATTTTATTAAATATACATAATTCCAACTATGTTCACCTTCCAAATATCTATATCTCGTTTGATTATAGCACATTATCAAAAGAATTGCAACAGCCGAAGTTACCTCAAATTTGTTGGAAAAAATCTCTTTTTTATATTGCCAAATATAGATAAGTTGTTTATAATAATAGTTAAGAGTTTTATTCTTTAAATAAAAAAACAGAGGGAGAAAATTATGGAGCAGATTAAAAACGCAATTCAAAACGGCAAAACTGTACTCGGTATTGAACTTGGCTCAACTCGTATAAAGGCAGTTTTGATTGACGAAAATAATAATCCTATTGCGTCCGGCAGTTACGAATGGGAAAACCGTTTGGAAAACGGTATTTGGACATACAGTCTTGAGGACGTTTGGACAGGTATTCAGACAAGCTACAAAAATATGGCTGACGACGTTAAAAATCAATACGACGAAGAACTTACAAAAATCGGTGCAATAGGCTTCAGTGCTATGATGCACGGCTATATGGCATTTGACGAAAACAAAGAGCTTTTAGTTCCGTTCCGTACTTGGAGAAACAGCATAACAGGCAAAGCCGCCGCAGAACTTACAAATCTTTTTGACTTCAACATTCCTGAAAGATGGAGCATTGCTCATCTTTATCAGGCGATTTTAAACGGTGAAGAACATATTTCAAAAATCAAGTATCTTACAACTCTTGCCGGATATGTTCATTGGAAACTTACAGGTGAATTTGTACTCGGTATCGGCGAGGCGTCGGGTATGTTCCCTATCGACAGTGCATCAAAAGACTATAATAAGGGTATGATTGAGAAATTTGATAAGTTGATTTCAAATAAAAATCTTCCTTATACAATTTCAGACTTACTTCCAAAAGTTCTTGTTGCAGGAGAAAATGCCGGTACGCTTTCAGAAGAAGGTGCAAAACTTCTTGACACAACAGGCAAACTCAGTGCAGGTATTCCGCTATGCCCTCCGGAGGGTGACGCCGGTACGGGTATGACCGCAACAAACAGCATTACAAAACGTACAGGAAACGTTTCAGCCGGTACGTCCGTATTTGCTATGGTTGTACTTGAAAAACCGCTTTCAAAGGCTTATCCCGAAATTGATATAGTTACAACACCGGTCGGTGACGACGTTGCAATGGTACACGTAAACAACTGTACATCCGACCTTAATGCATGGGTAAATATATTCAGAGAATATTCAGCCGAACTCGGTATTGAAATAAGTACGGAAAAGCTATACGGCACACTTTACAGAAAAGCTCTTGAAGGTGACGCAGACTGCGGAGGACTTCTTTCATACGGATATTTCTCGGGCGAAAATATTACAGGTCTTGAAGAAGGCCGTCAGCTTTTCGTTCGTACACCGGACAGCAAGTTTAACCTTGCAAATATGATGAGAACTCACCTTTATTCCGCACTCGGAACATTAAAGCTCGGTATGGATATTCTTCTTGACAAGGAAAATGTCAAGCTTGACAGAATGTTCGGTCACGGCGGATTGTTCAAGACAAAGGACGTTGGTCAGAAGTTTATGGCTGCCGCTATAAATACACCTGTTTCACTTATGGAAACAGCCGGTGAGGGCGGTGCATGGGGTATCGCATTGCTTGCGTCATATATGCTTACAAAAGCGGAAAACGAAACACTTACCGATTTCCTTAACAACAAAGTATTCTCACAAAGCGAATCGTACACACTTGAGCCGACAGACGAGGACGTTAAAGGATTTAACGAATTTGCCGTACGTTACAAGAACGGTCTGCCTATCGAAAAAGCGGCAGTTGAATATTTAAAATATTAGAGCCTGTCGACAAAATGTCGACAGCTCCAAAAATCACATCTTGCGATGTAATTTTTGAGTATTTTCAAAGAAAAAATCATAAAGTTCCTCCAAAGTCGAAACTTTAGATTTTAAGCCATTTCTGCCGCACATGTCGTCAGAAATGATTTTTAATGAGGTTGCACCTCATACTTCCAAGAATAAAGTAGACAAAACCATTACAGGTTTTGTCTACAATATACTAATAAAAGGAGATATATAATATGTTAGAAGAATTAAAGCAAAGAGTTTACGAGGCTAATATGCAGTTACCAAAGCATGGACTTGTTACATTCACTTGGGGTAACGTAAGTGAAATTGACAGAGAAACAGGCTATTTTGCAATCAAGCCGTCGGGCGTTGATTACGATAAGCTAAAGCCTGAAGATATGGTTATTATGGACCTTGACGGTAACAAAATCGAAGGTAAATATAACCCATCATCAGACACAGCGACTCATATTGAGCTTTACAAAGCATTCCCTAATATCGGCGGTATCGTACATACACACTCACCTTGGGCAACAAGCTGGGCACAATCGGGACGCGGTATTCCTTGCTACGGTACAACTCACGCTGACTATATGTACGGCGAAATTCCATGCGTAAGAAATCTTACAAAGGAAGAAATCGACGAGGCATACGAAAAAAATACAGGCGTACTTATCGTTGACTTCTTCAAAGACAAAGATTACGTTGCAATGCCTGCCGTACTATGTAAAAATCACGGTCCTTTCACTTGGGGCAAAGACGGTATGGAGGCTGTTCACAATGCAGTCGTACTTGAAGAAGTTGCAAAAATGGCGGCGCGTACCGAAATGATTAATCCGAAAGTTCAGGAGGCACCTCAAGAATTAAAGGATAAGCACTATTACAGAAAACATGGTGCAAACGCATATTACGGTCAAAACAATTAATTTTTTAAGGGGGTTTTTATTATGATTATAAGTAACATCTATAAAAGAGCTTTTAACGTATTGTCAAAAATGCCGTTTAAACTATGGGGGCTTTCACTTTTGAGTTCACTTTTAACTATACTCGTTCTTGTATTCGGTGTATTACCGATAGTTATTGTGCCTGTTATAGCGGTTCTTTCCGCAGGTATGGCGGCAGTTTATCTTGACGGTTTCAACGGTAAGGAAGTTTATTCCGACCAGCTTTTTAAAGATTTTTGGAGAACTGCCGGCGGTATGTGTTGGAAAAAGCTATGGATTTTCATTTGGTTCTTAGTTCCGATTGCAGGTCCGTTTATCGCTGTTTCAAAGTATTATGCGTATTCATTCACACCGTATATACTTAATGAAGAAAAATCGGTAAACGCAACTGCGGCACTAAGAAAATCAATGCAGGATACAAACGGTTACAAACTTCAAATGTTCTGTGCCGAATTTATCCCTAACTTGCTGATTTATGCTGTTATGGCTATACTTGCATTGCTTTCAAAGATTCCGTTTGTCGGTATATTGTTTGCGGTTATCACTGTCATAATTCAGCTTGTATATACATTGTTTGCACCGTTGTTCTTCGGTCTTGTACACGCAGGTTTCTATGAATATGCAAAGACTCCGATAAAGTCAACAACATATTCGGCACCACAAGCACAATCAGCACCGGTTCAAACACCTGTTCAAACACAAACAACCGAACAAGCCGCTCCGACAGAAAATGACACACCTAAGCCGATTACTTGTCCCGTTTGCGACTCTGTAAACGCACCGAATACTCATTTCTGCTATAAGTGCGGTTCAAAATTAGACTAAAAATAATACGACAATTTATTGTCCTCTGAAAATGAGCTGTTTTTTCAACAGCTCATTTTTAGTTATATGCACATTCATGCATGGCACATAAAGCAATTTTGGCATTTTCATCATACACTTCATCAATCATACTCATCGGCAAAGGGTTTTGTCCCGTACCTATTTCCACCGTAAATCCCTCTTTTCCAAACTCCTTTATAAACCAATCCTTACAACCGCCGTATGACGCCGTACCTGTCGGAATACACACCGCATATCCGCTTTCCTTCGCCATTTTCTTTGCAATCTCAACCGAATTTTCACCTGTCATACCGTCAAAGTCATAATATATCTCACGGCCTTGACTGTGAAATGCCAACAACATATCAAACTGCTCTTTTCTCACAAATTCCGTAATTGCCCTTGTTTCGGGCTCGGACTCCGCATATTCACCGCCGTATTTTGACGGTGACGGTTTATCGACAACCATCTGCCACTTTGCGTCAAAATTATGGTTTATATCAACTCCCCTCGAATTTGCCTGCCAAACATGATTAAAACTATGTATTCCCACCATACTGATTAAGTGCCTGTGATATTCGTTAGTAATATCAAGACCGTTAAGTGCAATATCTACGCCGTCAGGGTTGACCATAGGTACAACGTAAACCGTAATATCCGAATACAGCCTTTTTATGTCATACCCGAAATATTCCGTTTCCGTCATCAGCTTTACGGTGTAATTTGACACAAATTTTATCAAAAAAGCCGCCGTAAGATATTCAAGTCCGTGATACGCACCGCTTAAAAGCAGTTTTTTCTTTCCCTTTCCGATTTTCAAACACGGAATATCTTTCTGCATAACACTCTTTCCTATCGAAAATCTTTCTATAATGTTATAATTGTCCGTAAGCATTTCTATGTCTTTCAACATTCTCGCATAGTCATAACACAATTTTTCTCGCCTCCCAATATTTATTTATGTATATTAAATTATGTACATTCGGACAACTTTATGATGATTTTATTGACATTAACAATGAAATGTTATAAAATATCTAAAGTCGTTTATAAACGAAGGAATGGAGTTTTAGAATGAAAAGAATTGTGTCAATACAAGATATTTCGTGTTTCGGTAAATGTTCGCTTACCGTTGCGCTTCCTATAATTTCCGCAATGGGTATAGAAGCTTGTCCCGTACCTACGGCGGTACTTTCAACGCATACAGGCGGATTTACAGGCTATACATATCGCGATTTAACGAACGATATTCCGTCTATCGCAGACCATTGGAAAAGCCTTGATTTAAAATTTGACGCAGTTGCAACAGGTTATTTAGGCTCATTTGAGCAGATAAAAATAGTTTCGGACTTTTTCGATAAATTCAAGACCGATGACAACCTTATAATCGTTGACCCCGTAATGGGTGACAAGGGACATTTTTATGCCGGTTTCACCGAAGATTTTGCTTTGGAAATGAAAAAACTTTGTTCAAAAGCCGACGTAATCGTGCCTAACCTTACCGAAGCGGCACAGCTGCTTGACGAGGACTATATCGACAGCGGATATGACGAAGAATATATAAAAAATCTGCTTATACGTCTTTCAAATCTCGGTTCAAAAATTGTCGTTCTTACAGGTGTAAGTTTTGACGACAATTCACAGGGCGTTATGTCCTACAACAGAGAAACAGGCGAATTTTCATCGTACTTTAACGAAAATATTCCCGGTTACTTCCACAGTACAGGCGATATTTTTTCAAGCACCTTGTGCGGTGCATTGGTTAAAGGGTTTGATATGGGTAAGGCGGTTAGGATAGCCGTTGACTTTACGGTTGACTGTATCAAGCACACTTTAGGTAGTGAAAAAGAGCATTGGTACGCGGTTAAATTCGAGGAATGTATCCCCGATTTAATCGAAATGATAAAATAAAGCAATATGATAGGGACACTAAAATTTAGTGTCCCTCTTATATACTCATTTACACTTGTAATTAGCTATATTTGTATGTTATACTGATATTAACAAATATATTTTGAAAGGGAGTTTTTATATGAAAAAGGATTTTGTAAAAGGAATTGCAGTCGGCTGCGCATTGTCAATCGCAATCGGTGGTGCGTCCGCGCTTGCCGATACGTACAGAAAATTTCTTGAAGTGGCTTACACTGACATCAAAGTTGTCGTAAATGGAAAGCCGACAACACCGCGTGACAGTGACGGCACCCCTGTTAAGCCGTTTATCTCCAGCGGCACGACCTATCTGCCCGTAAGATCCATTTCAAACGCTCTGGGACAAAACGTTGATTGGGACAGTGACACAAGCACTATATATATCGGCGATAAATTAGAAACAGACAAAGTTAATATGGCAAAAATCGAGCCAGTTGAAGGTACCCATATTTTAAACAGTTCAAGTGCTACATTTCCCCTTAGACAAGTTACAATTGTTCCTGATAACCGTTTTGCTCCTTATAGTAGTACTTTATTTATTCTTGACGGCAAATATTCTTCTTTAGAAGGCTTATTTGCCGTACCTGATCGTGATAATGATGATGACATAAATGCTGTACAATTCATAAATGAAGATACCGATGAGGTGCTTGCAACAGTTTCAAATAAAAGACTCGAAAAAGCCGTAGATGTCAGAGTAAATCTTATAGGTGTTGATAAGCTTCGAGTTAAAGCCGGTCGTATTTCAGATGATAACAACTTTGAGTTTGGTTATAACGGTGGCTATTTATACAATCTCTACTTAACACCAATAACTCAAAAATAATTCAACCAAAAAGGACGCTGAAATCAGCGTCCTTTTGTATTCAATTTCTTTTGACATTTATCACAATAGCCGTATATTTCAAGTTTATGTCCCGTCACCGTAAAATTATCTATATGCGGTGAATGTACGGGGCATATATCGACGTAACGCATTTCCTTACAGCCAAGACATATTGCATAATGACGGTGTTCGCCGTTTATGAGTTCATAATAAAATTTATCACTGTCTTGAATTGTATGCTTACTAACTATACCCTTTTCACACAGCTTTTCCGCAATTCTGTAAACGGTCGAAAGCGACATTCCGTCAACCTTGTCATATATATTTTCAACCGTAAGAGGTGCGTCTGCGTCCGACAGTACCTGCATAACGCTTATACGCTGTTTTGTACATTTCAAACCTACTTTTGAAAGTATGCTGTTTATATCCTCCATACTCTCACCTTCTCCTTTTACTTGTACAAGCCATTATTACAATCAAGAATACCACACCCAAAAGCACAATCGTACCTCCCGGTCTGAGGTCAAGATAGTACGATATGAAAAGTCCGGCAACAGTGAAAAATTCCGCAAACGCGATTGACCACCATATTGTCTGCTTATAGCTTTTCGCAATCATCATTGCCGCCGCAACAGGTATAACAAGAAGTGACGAAATCATAAGCGCGCCGACAATTCTTGACGCAACCGAAACCGTAACCGCCGTTAATAACATAAGTACAAGATTAATACCGCCGACAGGCACTCCCGCAAGCTTTGCCGCTTCTTCGTCAAACGTAACGAAGAACAATTCTTTATACAATAATATTGAAGTTATAATAACCGCTATGCCGAGTCCAATCGTTAAGTACAATTCAAAATCGGTTATTGCAACTATCGAGCCGAACAAAAAGCTGTTTATATTGGTTGAACCGTTAGTTATAAATCCCGACAACACCGCCGTAAGACCGATACCTGCCGACATAACAACCACCGTTGCAATTTCCGAATATTTGCCGAATGATTTTCTGAAAACCTCTATTCCGATAACCGCAAAAATCGAAAACATCACCGCACCCAAAATCGGATTAATTCCGAGCAAAAGTCCGAATGCGATACCTGCCAGTGCCGAGTGTGACGTTGCGTCACCTATCGCCGAAAGTCGTTTAAGTACAATCGAAACGCCTATACACGGTGCAATCACCGCAATTATTGCCGCAACTACAAATGCTCTTTGCATAAATGCGTACTGAAAAATATTATCCATGATGATGCACCCTCTTTCCTGCAAATATTTCGTTTATCTGTTGCATTGTAAGGTCGTTTCGGCTTACAAATTCGCCGTTGCCGTGTTCGCAGAATATCAGGAGTTTGTCCGATACTCTGACAAGTTCCGGAGTATCGTGGTTTGTCATAATAATCGTCATTCCCTGTTTGTTGAGTTCGCTTATTATGTCCATAATCTGTTTTACCGACTTCGCATCAACTCCGACTGTCGGCTCGTCCATGAGCAACAGTTCAGGCTCTGAAATCAACGCTCTTGCAATAAATATCCTCTGTTGCTGACCGCCCGACAAATTACCGATCAGTCGGTTTTCGTATCCCGACATTCCCACTTTTTCAAGCACCGTACTTAGTTTTTCGTAATCCTCTTTTCTGTAGCGTTTAAAAAGTCCGCGTCTGCTGTACAGATTTGCCATTACAACCTCTTTAACCGTTGCAGGGAAATCGCTGTTAAACGAATTTGCTTTTTGAGAAACATAACCGATTTTATAATTTTCTTTAAACTTCGATAAATCTTCTCCGAAAAGTGTTATTTTACCCTTGTTGTACGGCAAAATTTTTAAAATTATTTTTATCAGTGTACTTTTTCCCGCACCGTTTGCACCGATTATACCGAGAAAATCACCCTTGTGTAATGTAAAATTCACATCACGCAATACAGATGTATCGGAATAATCAAAATACAAATTTTCAATTTTTAAAATTTCCTGTTCCATATTATCCTCAATCTTCCTTATCAATAAGCATAATCGAAAACGCCGTTATCAGCAATATACTGCTTACCAAAATAGCCTTTTCGCTGAACAATCTGACAGATACGTTACCCATAATCGCACCTATCGTAAATATTGCAATTATGCCGAAAAACAAAAATCCTTTTTCCATTGCGGGTTTGTCTTTTGTAAACCAATAATCACATATCGATTGCGTTGCCATACGCAAGTTACCTATGCACATTGTAGTCGCCATACCGCTGCCCTGTATCTTTCTGAAACTTTCAACCTGTGCACCGCACGCAAGCGATGTAAGGCTGTTTGCAAGCAAATTCAGTTCCTGCGGTATAAACATTACGCCGAATAATATCACTGCCTCGCAAAATACAATTATCTGTCGCCAGTGAACGTGTTTTCTGTTTGTAAACTTTCTTCTCACAAATTCCGCCGCCGCAATACCAATCGCAAATGCCAAAACAGGACACACATATTGGAGTGACTTGCTCCAATGCCCCATTGACAAATTAACACCGAACAAAAGTATGTTACCCGTCTGCGCATTTGCAAAAACTTCACCTCTGCAAAGATAACTGTATGCGTCCATAAATCCACCGGACAATGTGAGCAGTATCATAATCGGAAGTGATTCTGAAATCTGTTTTGATGCTTTCATTTTAAATCCCCTTCTTTAGTTCCTCAAGATTTGCTTTCATAACCGTTACATAGTCACGACTTTCGCTGTCACCCTCAAAAGTATAAAGCGGAAGTGCCTGAATATCAGCCTCATTCGCAACCGCCTGTGCCATTTTGTCACCCTCAAGCGGATCATAGAAAATACAACTTACGCCCTCGCTCTTTATTTGGTCAACCACCTTTGCCATTTGTGACGGTGACGGATCACTGTCACCTGTAACCCCCTCAAGCGCAACTTGTTTCATACCGTAATCGTTGCAAAGATAGCTGTACGCACCGTGCGTTACAAATATCGTCTTACCGTCAAGTTCGGCATTTTTGTACTCGGTGTCTACCTCATCAATTTGAGTTAGATAACTGTCAAGTCTGTTTATATAGTTCTGTGCATTTTTGCTGTCCACCTCTGACAACACGTTGCATATTGCCTGCATTTGCAATTTTGCATTCTGCGGACTAAGCCAAATATGCGGATCGTTTCCGTCTGTCGGTATCTGTTCCGATGTGCATATAACTTTTACGCTCTGCGGAAGTGTTTCGATTATTTTGTCCGCCCAGCTTTCCATTCCGATGCCGTTATATATAAATATGTCAGCCTCCGAAAGTTTCGCCATATCAGACGCAGTCGGCTCAAAATCGTGCGGCTCTGTTCCTGTCGGTACTATGTTTGTTAGGTCTATATCGTCACCTCCGATTGTTTTTGCAAAGTCATACATTGCGTAAAATGATGTGTATACCTTTGGTTTGCCGCTGTTTTCAGCGTTTTTTTGACACGATGTCAATGCCAAAACAAGTATAAGCATTAACGGTATCAGCTTTATGATTTTTTTCATATTTTTATTTCCTTTCGTTTTTAGTCTTTTTTGATGTTAAATCAAAACTCATATCAAGTAAAAATTTTATCTTTTCATCGTCTGCACTTCCGTCAAGTGCAACCGTAATCCAATTCAATTTATTCATATGATATGCCGGATAAAATCCGTTTTCTGTTATCAGCGAACCTATCATAATCGGATCACATTTTACATTTAAAATGTCAATCATACCGTTTTCACAAATTCCAAGTTTTTCTTTCGCCACACTCATAATCAGTGCAAACCATTTATTGTTGTTTTCATGACGGAAAACAGAATAACTCGGATTTTTTTCCCAAGGGTGTTCTGCATTTGTGCCGTATGTTAGAGTGACGTATTCTTCCAATTTGTTTTTGTTCATTGTTTTGTCCTTTCGTGCGATTGACAATTACCCATGGACGCCGTCCCCTACTTTCCTCCGTTTCGGGAGACCGATTATCGCCCCACTTTCGCCACCACTCCGTCACTTCGTGACACCTCTCCTCAAGGATAGGCTTTGTGGCTCCCATTGAAGAGAGCTGTCGGCAACGCCGACTGTGGGGTGGCTGTTATTTCGCGTCATACCAGCTATGTCCTGTTGACATATCCACTTTAAGAGGCACATTAAGTTCCATTGCATTCTGCATTTCTTCGCTCAAAATTTGTTTAACCTTATCCACTTCGTCCTTATGTGCCTCAACTATAAGTTCGTCGTGTACCTGCAATATCAGCTTCGACTTCAATCCCTCATTTATAAGTCTATTATCAACTCTCACCATTGCAAGCTTTATAATATCCGCCGCCGTACCTTGTATCGGTGTATTAAGTGCAACACGTTCGCCGAACTGACGTATATTATAATTCGGTGACTTCAATTCAGGTATATAACGTATTCTGTTAAGCATAGTTTTAACATAGCCGTCTTTTTTTGCCTGTTCCTTTATGCTCTCCATATAATTTCTTACGCCGTGATACTTTTCAAGATAGCTTTCAATATATGCCTTAGCCTCTTTAACCGATATATGCAAATCCTGTGCCAGTGAAAATTCACCTATGCCGTACACAATACCGAAGTTTACCGCCTTTGCACTTGAACGCTGTTCCTTTGTAACATCCTCAAGCGGTATACCAAGCACCTGTGACGCGGTAACTGCGTGAATATCTTCATTATTTCTAAACGCATTTATCATTGTTTCATCATTTGCGATATGTGCAAGCACTCTAAGTTCAATCTGTGAATAGTCTGCGTCCACAAGTACATAACCCTCTTTCGCGACAAACATTTTTCTGATTTCTCTGCCAAGCTCCGTACGAGTCGGAATGTTCTGCAAATTCGGTTCTGTTGATGAAAGTCTGCCGGTAACAGTCACTGTCTGTGTAAATACCGAATGTATGCGGTGCGTATTCGGATTTACAACCGCCGTCAAACCGTCACAATATGTGCTTTTCAGCTTTGCAAGCTGACGGTATTCCATAATAAAATTAACTATGGGGTGCTTATCTCTGAGCTTTTCAAGCACATCTGCATTTGTCGCATATCCGGTCTTTGTTTTCTTTACAGGCTTTAATTCAAGTTTTTCAAAAAGAATTACACCAAGCTGTTTCGGTGAATTAATATTAAATTCTTCACCTGCAAGCATATATATTTCATTTGTAAGCGCATCAATCTTTTCACCGAGTTTATCGGCAAATTCCTTTAATTGATTGTCGTCTACAAGAAATCCGTTTATTTCAAGGTGTGCAAGCACCGTAACAAGCGGTAATTCCACCTCTTGATACAGCTTTTCCTGTCCGTTTTCTTTTATCTTATCGCCTATACGCTCATTAAGCACACCGAGTGCAACTGCACATTTTGCAAGGTATTCGCTCCTGTCGGTTTCCACATCGTCAAGTAATGACAACTGCTTGACTTCAGGCTTTTCTATAACCGTGCCGAAATATTCGCTCGCCAATTTTTCTATTGTGTATTCATTTTTTGCAGGATCTACAAGGTATGCGGCGATTGCGGTATCATCTGATATATTTTTTATGTCAATTCTGCCGTTTAATTTAACGATAGCCTCTTTGACGTCAAACATAACCTTTGCTATGCTGTCATCTTCAAGCAACTCTTTTATATCGTCTTGCTCATTTAATACTACCGCATTATTCCCCACTCCGACTGCCGCCGATGAAATATTATCACCGTCAAAGTCAAGTACAACGGTCACTTTATCACCGTTAATCATATTCTTATCCCCGACTTGATAAGAAAAATCTTTAAAAATATCCTCGTTTTCCTTTACGTTATCCCCGCCTGACAAATCAAGCTTCTTTATAATACTGTTAAGTTCAAGTCGCTTTAATATTTCGTAAAGCTCACCGTTGTTTTCAAAACCGTCAAATACACATTCCTCCGCATTAAATTCAATCGGTGTATTTCTGTTGATAGTCGCAAGCTCCTTTGACATAAACGCCATTTCCCTGCCGTCTTTCATCTTTTGGAGCATAGCGCCCTTTAGACCTATGCCGTCAATATTTTCATATATATATTCAATGCTGTGATGTTTTTCGATAAGGCTCATAGCCGTTTTTTCGCCGACCCCCTTAACACCGGGAATGTTATCGGACGGATCGCCCATAAGTGCCTTTACGTCAATAAATTCAGTCGGTGTGACGTGGTACTTTTCCTTAACAGCCTTGTCATCATAAATAATCGTTTCATTATATCCCGACTTTGTAACCGTCAAAATGACCTTTGTTTTGTCACTCGCAAGCTGCAGATCGTCTTTATCGCCCGTTGCAATGAAACAGCTTATTTCACTTTCTTCACAAAGTCTTGCAACTGTTCCGATTATGTCATCAGCCTCGTAACCCTCTTTTTCAAGAATTGTTACGCCCATTGCACGAAGTACATCCTTTGCAAGAGGCATTTGTGCGGCAAGTCCCTCGGGCATAGGCTTACGCTGTGCCTTGTATCCCTCGTACTGCTTATGACGAAATGTCGGTGCTTTCACGTCAAAAGCCGCACAAATATAATCCGGCTCCTGCTCCTTTATCAGTTTCAATAATATATTAAGAAAACCGTATATCGCATTTGTCGGAGTACCGTCCTTTGCGGACAAATAACGCACACCGTAAAACGCACGGTTTAAAATACTGTTTGAATCAAGTATAAGTAACTTCTTCATATAAAATCCTTTCTACTTTATAATATCTTTGCGTGTATATTTTGTTGCAAATAATTCGCATTTATACATATTCTAACCTTATTATCTCTATTTGTCAATACCTGTTCACACTTTGTTCATAAAATAAATCATTTCTATTTACATTTAATTCATACCAGTGTCAAAAGTGTACTGTATCATATAATCATAGTCAAAGGAAAGCTATAAAGAGTATGAATTTAGATTGTTTTGATAATAATGATATAAGGAGGATGACGACCATGAAGAAATACCCTTATACAGAATCAACTGACTTGATTATTTACGACCAAAAGCCAAAGAAAGAGAAAAAACAAAAAGTATGGCTAACAGCTGTCTGTTCAGCTCTTGCAGCAAGCATATTTACAGCAGGTGTATTCGGAACAGGAATGTACTTTATGCAAAAGAATATGAACAACAACACTCAAAGCGCGGCAGTTGCAAGTGCAACAACACAATCGGATGATTCATCATCTTCGGATTCAGCTCAACTTGCAGCATACAAAAACGGTAAGAAAGTTCTTACAATTCCCGAAATTGCAGAACAAGTCGGACCAAGCGTTGTCGGTGTTATAAACAAGACTACAGTTCAACCGCAAAAATATTACGATCCGTTCAGCGGAAGATATTATTATTCAAGCGGCGACGGAAGTACAGACGGTCAAACCGTTGAACAAGGCAGCGGTTCGGGAATTATTTTCCAAGACGACGGTTACATCGTAACAAATCAACACGTTATTGACGGTGCTTCGGAAATATCGGTAATACTTAATACAGGTGATGAATTCACCGCAAAACTTGTAGGTCAGGATACAAAAACAGACCTTGCGGTTTTGAAAATAGATCCGGGTTCAACAAAGCTTACAGCCGCAACACTCGGCGACTCGACAACAGTTCAAGTCGGTGAAACGGCAGTTGCAATCGGTAACCCGATGGGACAGGAATTTTCCGGTTCAGTTACGTCAGGTATAATCAGTGCCGTAAACAGAACAATGAATATAGATAACAGAACTTATAACCTATTGCAGACAGATGCCGCCATTAACTCAGGTAACTCGGGCGGTGCTCTAATCAACCAATACGGTGAGGTTATAGGTATTAACTCAGTTAAATTATCAACCACAGGCGTTGAAGGTATGGGATTTGCTATCGCAATATCAGAGGCAAAACCAATCATTGACGACTTGATGGCATCAGGATACGTGACAGGCAGACCGCTTGTCGGAATCGGTATCAAAGATACAGGCTACGGTTTGTTTATCGGAAGTGTTTCCGAGGGCAGCGGAGCGGCAGAGGCCGGACTTAAAGTCAACGATATGATTCTTGAAGTTGACGGTCAGAAGGTCTCATCTACCGAGGAGGTCAACGAAATCCGTGATAAGAAAAAAGCGGGCGATTATTTGACCTTTAAGATTTTAAGAGACGGTGAAACTATGGAAGTACAGGTTCGCTTGATGGAAGACTCGGCAGATAAAACTAAATAAGCTATCCAGTTTTAATTGATAGACTGTGTAAAAACAGTCGATACCATCCTTTTTTTCATATGCCCTTGCCTTCCCCAAAGGCAAGGGTCCCCCCAAAAGTTACAAATATCTTTGATATTTGTTTCATATATATATTACATCTTTTATAGTTGTGATAACTCCCCCATTTAAAACATTTACTCCCCCCAATATGTATATGTTTTTGACACCGCCGATACGGCGGTGTTTTTTTGTGCGTTTTTATATTTCGTAGGGGCGATCATCGGTCGCCCATTGCCTATTTTTCTATCACCACCCCTCAGTCGGTTTTGCCGACAGCTCCCCTCAATGTGAGCCTTACAAAATGCCTTTCCTTGAGGAGAGGTGGCACGCAGTGACGGAGTGGTGGCAAAAAAGGACGTCGTGGTGCTGTCCCTTTTCCCACACACACTAACTCATTAAGGGCGACCAATGGTCGCCCCTACGAAACACTTGCCGTATTGCAATACAAAACCACACAAAAAGGCGACCAACGGCCGCCCTACGAAATATTTATTATATAGCAAAAGGCGATCAATGACCGCCCTTTCTCATTTCAGCAATTTTCTTTTTCAGCACATCATATGCCGTATTCGGTTCATCTACTTCAAGCACTGCCTTTTCCATAGGACACATACCTGTTTTATCACGATTTATAATATACTCAACCAAATTACCGTAATATGTCTTAACCTTATATTTTTCAAAAACAGCAAGTGCATGAGAGCTTATAATATCGGCATAAACCTCTTTTACTCCGCCTTTTACCATAAGTAAAGCCGCCGCTTTACCGACAACTTTATCGGCAACAAACGAATTTTTTATGACATCATTTCCACCGTCAAGAATTTCCAAAAGCGGTGCAACGCCGTGTTTCGTTGAAGTATAAACATCATTTTCGCCTACAATCACAATAGAAAAATTATTATTATGCAACTGTTCCTTTGCAGATTCTAAAATGTCTGTCAATGTAACCGCTCCTTTCAAGTGCATATACAACAGGCGGAATTATCAAAACTTGAATTATAATTCCAGGTACACCGCTGACTGTTGCGGTAACTGCCGCAATAGGTCCGCCACACTGTATACCCATAAGATTTACCGCAACAAACAATGAAATTGCATACACAATTCTACCGCAAAGCATTGCAGTTAAAAGTGAAATATATGTACCCATTTTCTTCTTATTAAACTTAAATGTATTATACATCAAACCGCTTACCAATCCGTATACCGCAAGCTCAATCATCATAAACGGCAATCTGCCTACTGCCGGCATACCCGTCAAAACAGAGCTTATAATCGGTGAAAACAATCCTACAAAAAATCCAAACACAGGTCCTAAAACAAATCCTCCAAGTAATACAGGTATGTGCATAGGCAAAAATACTTGACCCGGTTGCGGTACTCCCGTTAAATGAAATGCCATAGGCAATACAAGTGCCAATGCGATAAGCAGTCCGCCGACTGTTATTTTCTTTACATTTTTCTTCATTCTAATCTCTCCCTTCTTTTAACTTACATATTATATCAAATATTATATGCAATGTCAAAATACAAAGCAAAAAATAAACGATTTCAAGCAAAATTTTGAAACATTTTATATTGTGATATGTTATAATAATATTAATAAAACAGACGGAGATTAGAATTATGATTATTTACGATATGAAAACAGAGGATTTAATAAATCCAATCGGAATTGACGAAAAGAAACCGCGATTTTCTTGGAAACTGCAATCGAAAATTAGCGGTACTGTTCAAACCGCTTACAGAATTATTGTTTGCTCCGACAATGATACGGTTTGGGACAGCGGTAAAGTTACGTCTGACCGCTCAATCTGCATTGAATACGACGGTCGGTCTTTATCGGCTATGACAAAGTATTTTTGGCAAGTAAGCGTATGGGACGAACAAGGCAATGAATACACAAGCGATACTGCCGATTTTGAAACAGGCTTAATGAATAATGAATTTAATGCCGATTGGATTGGCAGTCCGCAAGAAACCGTCAACACATATGCCGTTGATAACTATAAAATTTCTTGTACTTTCAAGTCGGACAATCTCGGCTTGGTTGCGAACGCAAGAAATAAAGATAACTATGTCCTATTTAACATCTGCAAAGACAGCGTTTCTGTTTACGAAATATCCGACAATGCTTGGAATGACAATGTTCCGTATAAAAAATTACTCGGTACATTCCACGTTACCGAACATTCCGATAGCCTTGAATTATCGGTAAACAAAACAAATGTACTTCTTTATCTGAACGGTCAAAAAGTAATTGATGAAGATATTCTTCCGAAAAATATCATAAATCAGCCACGCAAGGCATTTTTAATGTCTGTCGGCTTTAATCAGCTAAACAGCGTTGCCGAAATCAGTCACTTAAAAATCGAAACAAACAATCTTGTTTTGCAAGAGGATAATTTTGAAAACGGCTTACTTTCGGCACTCGGCACATACGAAAACGGAAAACTCACAATCAACAACGCATTTGAAATTGTCAATCCTGTACCGTCTGTAAATCTCCGCAAACGTTTCAATATAGAAAAAACAATCAAATCGGCACGTCTTTATGCGTCTGCACAAGGTTTTTACAATGCCTGCATAAACGACGAAAAAGTCAGTGACGATTTTTACAATCCCGGTTTTACCGACTACAGACTAAGAATTCAATACCAAACTTTTGACGTTACCGATATGCTTGCAGACGGTAAAAATGTCATAAGTGCAGTTCTTGGAAGAGGACATTATTCGGGCTTTTGCGGTTACAGCGGTGCTATGATATACGGCAAAGAGAGTTCATTTATTGCTATGCTGAATATTGTATACACTGACGGAACAAGCGAGGTTATCAAAACAGACAGTTCGTGGGAGTTTACTGATAAAGCACCGATAAGCGACTGTGATTATTTTGACGGCGAAAGCTATGACGCAAGGCTTGAATACAATCCCCTTGCGGACGATAAACGCTGGGTTAAATGCGGTATCAAACAACAACCTAAAAAGCCTGTCCCGACAAACGGCACACTATCCGATACTGATTTTAAATTAACCGCCCAAAAGGGTAATACTGCAAAAATTATAAAAAACTTTGTCGGTAAATTCGTGTGTGAAAATCCGAAAAATCATTTCGTTTATGATGTCGGTCAAAATATGGTCGGAACAATAAAATTGAAAGTTAAAGGTCAATGCGGTCAGTCGATTAAAATTCGTTACGGCGAAATGACGCATAAAGACGGCTGTATTTATATAAAAAATCTGCGTTCCGCCGCAAATACCGATATTTATACACTTTGCGGACGTGATACGGAGGAGTTTATTCCTACATTCGCGTCACACGGTTTCAGATATGTGGAAATCAGCGGTAACGGTTGCGATATATCAAAAGATATGATTATCTCGGTTGACGGTCTTGCAATATCGAATATTGACACTGTTACAGGTGAATTTGAATGTTCAAATCCGCTTATTAACAGACTTCAGCACAATATCCGTTGGGGTGAAATCGGCAATTTTCTGCTAATTCCTACTGATTGTCCGCAACGCAACGAGCGTATGGGTTGGACGGGTGATATGCAGGTTTTTGCAAAAACAGGTGCATATAATATGAACATAAAGTCGTTTATCGACAAATGGCTTGATGATTTGATTGACGCACAAACTATGTACAATAAAAACGGTGCTGTTCCCGATACCGCCCCGCTCGGCGGTGATAACCGCAGTGACGGTTGCGGCGGTTGGGGCGACGCCGCAACGATTGTGCCGTGGGAAATGTATGAAACATACGGCGATATACGCATACTTAAAAAATGCTATGATATGATGAAAAAGTGGGTTGAATATCAAAGCAGCACTGACCGCCGTAATTACGGTGTACGAACGTTTGACGGCAAGGAAGTACCGGAACAATCCGACCTTGCGACAATTCCGTATATTCAAGTACAGCAATGCCGTGGCGACCACCTTACTTATGACAATTCCACGCCTTACATATATTCCGCAACGGCATATGCCGCACATTCTGCCGACATACTCCGCAGAACCGCGTACATTCTCGGCAAAACCGATGATGAAAAACGATATACTGAATTATTTGAAAATATAAAACGTGCATTCAATGATGCGTGGGTTAATGATGACGGCTCTGTTTCGTATTACGGCGAAGTGAGTTCACAGACCGCACATTGCGGCGAATCGGTCGCACTTGACGGAAGTGTTACGCGATATACATATTATGCCGAAAACACTCCGCACTGTCCGAGTCAAACAGCATATGCACTTGCAGTTGACTTTGACCTTATCCCCAAAGACAAGCTTAAAAATACAAGAAAATATTTCAAAAACTCAATATTGAGAAACAACGGCAAACTTACAGTCGGCTTTCTCGGTATATCACATCTTGCACCTGCACTTTCAAAAGTCGGTCTTGATGATGTTGCTTTTAAGTTGCTTGAACAGGAAGACAATCCGTCTTGGCTTTACAGTGTCAAAAACGGTGCTACAACCATATGGGAGCGTTGGAATTCGTATATTGCCGAAACAGGCACTTTCGGCGATGTTTCAATGAATTCGTTTAACCATTATTCTTACGGTGCGATAGGTCAATGGTTCTTTACCGATATACTTGGTATTTGTCCCGTTGAATTTGGGTATAAATCATTTATGCTTTCACCGAAATTCGGAGGCGGTTTGACTTATGCCAAAGGCAGTTTTACGTCACCTTACGGTAAAATCAGTTCTGCGTGGAAATTGCATGACGGTAAATTTACGTATGATTGCACCGTTCCGACTAATACAACCGCAACTTTGAAATTGCCTAACGGTGATATTCATACACTTGTAGGCGGTAGTTATCATTTTGAAATCGATGTTTAAGTGTGTTGAACAAGGGGCGACCGATGATCGCCCCTACGGAATTGATGTGGGAAAAGGGACGTCGTGGGCGCCGTCCCCTACTCACACAAACGCAAAAAA
>OLOM01000533.1_pt1 | contig 29250 bp, 27 predicted proteins | sample 1672531 | NCBI WGS metagenome assembly OLOM01 (sample SAMEA3136696, study PRJEB25190) | human gut metagenome | reverse complement strand
GAGTTTGCCATAGAGCTGTTCTGAATTGGATAGGCCAGAAGCGGAATGGGCTTCATGGTGGGGTGGTCACCGTTCTTCTTGGGCTTGTCGAACTCCCAGATAGTGGACTCTTTGCGCCCCGTGTACCACCGGTGCTTGCCTTTCTTCTTCCAACCGTAGAGGCACGGCTCGTGCTGCCACTGATACGGTGAGCGCCCCAGCACCAGAGACTGTTTCTTCCAGATACAGCAGCCGGAGAGGTAGAACCCGGCAGCGTCAAAGGCCTTGCGGAAGTTCAGCCCCTCGGTATCGGCGTGGAACACATAGATGGACGCATCGTCCGCCATGACCTTCTCCATATTGGAAAAGGCATCGAAGAGGAAGTCGAAAAACTTCTCCGATGCCATGTTGTCGTTTTTGATTTTTCCGGCGCTGCCCTCGTAGTTCACATTGTAGGGCGGGTCGGTAATGACGAGGTTCGCCTTGCGGCCGTCCATGAGGGCGGCGTATGTTTCCTCACGGGTAGCGTCACCGCAGATGAGCCGGTGCCGTCCCAGCGTCCAGATGTCGCCGGACTTGGTGAAGGTCGGCTTCTGCAGCTCGGTATCTACATCGAAATCATCCTCCTGAACATCCTTGCCGTCATCGAACAGCTTTGACAGCTCCTTCTCATCAAAACCGGTGAGGAGCGGGTCAAGGTCCGCCGCCTGCAAGGACTCGATCTCCACACGCAGGAGTTCTTCATCCCAGCCTGCATCCATCGCCATACGGTTATCTGCAATGATGTACGCTTTCTTCTGCGCTTCGGTGAGGTGGTCGGCAAAGACGCACGGCACCTCAGAGATGCCTTCCTCCTTAGCGGCAAGAATACGACCGTGACCGGCAATCACGCCATAGTCACGGTCGATAATCACGGGGTTGATGAAGCCGAATTCTCGCAGCGAGGAGCGGAGCTTGTTGATTTGCTCTGGGCTGTGTGTCCGGGCGTTATTAACATAGGGAACCAGCTTCGTGATGGGGACAAGCTGCATCTCGGTCGTTGTTTTCATCAGACCAGCCCCCATTCCGCATCTGCGTGGAACGGATTTACTTTTTCAAACATGGTGTTACCCCTTTCTTGCACGGAGCAAGCGCTCCATAAGGTCATCCTGCGGCGTTGACTCGCCGTATTCCGTGCTGCAGTTTTCTTTCACGATCTGGAAGATCTCATTCCAGAGCCGAACCGCCTGGTTCATGTAGTTGATGCCGATGTTGATAAACGGGGACGGGATCGGCTTTCCCGTGGTGGGGTGCTTAGAGAGGAAACCCATACGGTTGGTCATTTCCTCGCACTGCACCCAGCGGGCCGAACACATGGCGTAGCGCTCCAAGAGCTGCGGCGACACCTTGGCGGCGCAGCCGATGCCTTTGAGCCACTGCCAGGTTTCCGTGTAAATTTCCTGTGCCTGCAGGACGCTGCCGTCCCGCTGCTCGGCAGAAAGAAAATCATGGGGCTTCGGCATGGCAACACCCTCGACTTCGGGGATGTCCAGCACTTCAAGTTTTCTGCCGCCGGGATTACCGTTTTCGGCCTTGTCCTTGACTGCGGATTTTTTTCTTCCCGCACCGGGTCTTGCGCCGCCGCGCCCACCTGTGTTATTCGATTTTGTGGGCATTTGTGACCTCCTTTCCAGTGGCAGACAAGCCGCTGCCTTCAATTACCCTTTTGATTTCGCCTTTTTTGCGCACGTGACCCCGGGTCGTTGCCCGACCGAAAAGGTCTCGGAGATTTTCATCCCCCTACAGGGCTTGCAAAGCGAAAAGCGTTGTTGTAAAATTTAATCATCACACTTGTTGGTAGCAGTAGTCCTAACAGCCCTTTGGGTTGAAATCCCCGTTGACTGGATTTCACTCTACATGACTCTTGTTCAGACGCTTTTAGCAGTTTTAACTTTTGTTGATGTAGAGGAGGAACACAGTATGAAGAACAGATTATTGGTGGTAAGCGGCACGCACGGAGTGGTCCAGATCTGTCGGGTTTAGGTTGCTGTTACAAGTGCCGAGTAGGTTCAAACCCTGCCCGCTCCGCCACATGAGGTCATCCTTCGGGGTGACCTCTTTTATCTGTCCCCAAGGTCATGGTGTATCTTGGTGTGGCAGGACTGACAGAGACTCATGAGGTTATCCCTTGCGTGAGTGCCGCCTTTGGAAACGGGCAGGATGTGGTGAACCTCCTGCACCGGAGTCAGCCGACCTTCCTTGAGGCACATCTCGCAGAGTGGATGTTCTGCCGCATAGCGGTCACGGATGCGTTTCCACGCTCTGCCGTACTTGCGATTGACGTCGGAGCTGCGCTCGTATTTGTCGTATTTGCGGCGTTCCTCCACACGGTGCTGTTCACAAAACTGTCCTTCACAGAGATTGGGACAGCCTGGATGAGAGCAGGGCCTGAGTGGTCGCTTGGGCATTTGCTCACCTCCTTCGGGCATAGGAAAAGCCCCACGGGATTGCTCCCATGAGGCTCTCTGTGTAGTCTTTCATGATACCATTATACAACGCCGTAACAGGAAAAGCGTCCGCGATATTACTCATCACTTGCCATATAGAAGCAAAGCCAGATGCTGAACCGCACGGTTCTTTTTGTTGTATGCCGAAGACCGCTCGATGCTGAAATGGTCGCAGATGTCATAGACGGCATCGGTCTGACGCTCGTCCTCGTTCCAGTAGAAGGTCTGGAGAACATAGCGTTCATCCTCGGACAGTGCCATCCACGCCAGTTTGAACCAGTCCATGTACTCGACAGCCTGTCTGTACCGCTCCTTCAGCACATCGATCTCATCAATGACTGCGATGATGTGGTTTTCGTTTGTCTGCGGATTGTGAGGACCTTTTGGCATATCCGAGAGGACGGGACTGCCAATAGAGGACATTCTGTCATGGATGGTATCGATTTCCTCGTCGGTGTGGTCGATGATGTACTGCATACTGCCGTAATCCTTCAGTGCGTTGATGGCGGCGCTACGCTTGTCCAAATAGTGCCAGATAATATTCATATTCGTACCTCCGATATTTTGTTGTCCTCGGGTTGGCACGGATTTTCATAGGTTGTCCCAGATTTTCAAGTCCGCTTTTACGGCGTCGATCAGTGCCGTCTGCGTATGCTCCTTTTGGGAGAGGGCTTTCATGATGCGCTCGTCAATGGTGCCCTTGGTGATGATGTGCTGCACCACCACGGTTTCGGAGGTCTGTCCCTGCCTCCATAGGCGAGCCACCGTCTGCTGATACAGTTCCAATGACCAGGTAAGACCGAACCACACAAGTGTGGACCCGCCGGATTGGAGATTCAGACCGTGTCCTGCGGATGCGGGGTGAATCAGCGCAACGGGAATCTCACCGCTGTTCCATCTGCGGATACTGTCGGAAGTGTCCAGGCGGGAAAACGGGATATGCAGCTTTTTCAGCCGCTCGGATATGCGGGTGAGGTCATGTTTAAACCAGTAAGCCACCAGAACCGGCTTGCCGTTTGCCGATTCGATAATGTCCTCCAAAGCATCGAGTTTTCGGTCATGGATTTGGATGACCTCGCCGTTGTCATCGTAAATCGCACCGTTTGCCAACTGCGACAGCTTGCCGGAGAGAGACGCTGCGTTGGCGGCGGTGATTTCGGCATCTCCGAGGGACAGCACCAGTTCCTGCTTCAGATCGGTGTATTTCTGCTTCTCATCATCAGAAAGACGGACGGTATATTCGCTGCTGACCAGTTCCGGCATTTGCAGGTGGTCGGTCGCTTTCATGGAGATGGTGATGTCGGAGATTTTTCGGTAAATAGCGTCCTCCGCATACGGCAGGGGCTTGTAGGAATAAATGATCTGACCGTTCCGCTTGTCTGGCATAAAGTAGTCGGTACGGTACTTGGTGATAAACCGTCCCAGCCGCCGGCCCATGTCCAGGATACGGAACTCAGCCCACAGGTCCATCAGACCGTTGGAAGCGGGAGTGCCAGTCAGTCCTACGATGCGGTTGACCTTGGGTCTGACCTTCAGCATTGCCTTGAACCGCTTTGTGTTGTGGTTCTTGAAAGAGGACAGCTCGTCTATTACGATCATGTCGAAGGTGAACGGAATACCGCTTTCCTCAACAAGCCACTGGACATTTTCCCGGTTGATGATGTAAATGTCAGCCTGTCGCATTAGGGCAGCTTTACGTTCTGACTCTGTACCGACAGCCACGGAGCAGATGAGGTTCTGCAGGTGATCCCACTTATCGACTTCCGCTGTCCAGGTGTCCCGCGCCACTCGCAGTGGTGCGATGACCAACACCCGATGCACCTCGAAGCTGTCAAACAGCAGGTCGTTGATCGCCGTGAGGGTGATGCTCGTCTTCCCAAGCCCCATATCCAAAAATACGGTGGCAACGGGATGAGTTTCGATGTAATCCACGGCATAGGTCTGGTAATCATGCGGACTGTATTTCATCAAGGATACCTCCAATCTGCTCCTCAGCATCCAGGACATATACCGGAAAACCGAGTTTGCGTAGTAATCTGTGCCGTGAAAGCTGAAGTGGGCGGGGCTTTTCGCCGGGAGCCTTTACTTCCACAAAAGCGAAATGGCAACCCGGCAGAAGAACGATTCGGTCGGGCATACCGTCATATCCGGGAGACACGAACTTCGGACAGATGCCGCCCCGCTTCTTAACCATCAGCGTTAATTTTCGCTCGATCGTTTTTTCTCTCATAGTGCTTTTCTCCTGTTTTGATTTATGGTCTGGGTTAACCTCGTTTAAGGTCATTTACAAGACTTTTTCTTATGGATTTTTATGAAAATTTCCCATAAGAGACTTTTTGTATTTGACCTTAATCGAGGTTAACCCAATGGTCTGTCAGCTGAGAAAATCCTCACTGTCCGTATCGTCCGGTTTCAGCCGCACACCCTTGATAAAACGCTTGTTTTTGACCTTGATACGGTCGAAGCCCGCACCCTCAAGGGCAGTATAGAAGTCGGCGGTGCTGCGGACATACTCGTTGGTATCCACGCAATAGTTGCGGTATGCCTGGTACAGAGCATTGGAACTCTCTCTGTAGCCGTTACCGACCTCGCACCTCTCATCAAGAAAATTGCCGAACCAGTCGTTTTGGGCACGGTAATCGTCAATGGCTTTCTGCACGGTAGCCGGAACCGGAAATTTGTAGTCCAGGTCAATGACCTTTTTTGCTCCTTCAATGACCCAGGCGAGAATGCTTTCTCCGGCATTCTGATACAGGTAGTCGCCGTAGTTTTTGATATCGCTCTTTCCCTCAATCTTGGCATTGAACGGGATCACGATCAGGCGGCGCCAGGTGCCGTCGTCGGATGCACTGACCTTCGGCAGATGGTTGGTGTACAGCACCAGGCTGTGGCTGGGTGAAAAGCTGAAGGGGTCTTTGTACTTCTTTTCCGCAAAGATATCGTCCACGGAACAGAGCTGCTTCACGGTGGAATCGTTCAGCCGTGCGCCTTCCTGCATCTCGGCGGCGATGAGCAGACGCTTGCCCTTGACCTCGGCCATCTCCGGCTTCACATTGCGGCGGCATCCGAAAGTCAGCGTGTCGGCAGAAATGTTGCCACTGTACAGACCCAGAACACGAGATACGGAGTTCCAAAAGGTAGACTTGCCGTTGCGACCACAGCCATATGCGATGATGAGGGCTTCGACCTCGACCTTGCCAACGGCGGCGAGACCACAGATCATCTGCACATAGTCGATGAGTTCCCGGTCGCCGCAGAAAATGGTGTCCAGGCAGTCAAGCCAGATCTGTTTGCCACGGTCGCTGGGAGAAACGGTGGTGGTCTTGGTGATGAAGTCCTCCGGCGAATGTTCCCGTGCACCCGCCATACCGAGACGTAGGTCATAGGTCGCATCCGGGGTGCAGAGCAAGTAAGGATTGGCATCCAAATCCTGTGGAGTGATTTCAAGCATCGGACGGGATTCCTTCAGCGTAGCAGTGATGTTCTTGGAAGCACGGCGCTGAATGACATAGGACTGATATGCTTTTGCGGCGAGGAAAGCCTTGTATGCTTCTATCTGCTCCTCGCTCATCATGCCCTCTGCCTTGGCTTTGCTGTTGTTGTCGAGGATATCCCGAGCACCACAAGTCTTAAGAGCGGCAAGGGCGGCAAGCATATCCGCAGACGCTTCTTTCAGCTGACGGCGGGTCAGTTCATGGGCAACAGCCTGTGAACCGGGTTCGGTTTCCTGCCAGTATCGTCCGTTGTAACGGATGTAGTGGGTTGCCGGAGAATACCGCAGTTCCCCGGAGAAATGCTTCGCCAGAACCTCGGCCTGTCCGACATCGGAGAAATCGTCCGGTTTATAGGAGGTGTCATCGTTATACAGTTCGGGAGGAACATATCCGTCCTGCTGCTGAACCCTGGCATAGAACTTCTGGGCAGAGTGCCAGATGGTCATCAGTTCCTGCTGTTCCAGCGGAGGGGTGCATTTATTTGATTCTTCCAGAAAGCATTTGAATGCTTCTTCGCTGTCACCATATTTCTTAATGACGCGACCGGCAAAGCGTGACATGGTGGCGTTGCGGCTGCCTTCGGGAATGACCTGTGTTCCGCCGTGGGAACCGCTGGGCATATCCGCATCGAAATCCTCTGCGGACAGATACTCGCTTAATGTCATCTCACCAGGGTACAGTTCGACCTCTGGGTTCGCCGTCCCGAAAAAGAAACGGGCGGCATCCAGAGCTTTGGTGTCGAAATAGGGGAAAATGGTGTTGACCAGTTTTTTCATTTCGCTGTAAGCCGTAGCATCTGTCATGTATTCAATGGGAAACAGCACATGGAACTTGGGACGGGCAGGTTTGCTGTTCTTCTCACGCATATGGAAACGGCTGTAGTGAACAGCAAAGGTAATGCCGGGAAAAGCGGTCCGGACATCTGCTGGAGTGACCCAATCGGCAGGGTTCTCAGAATGGTCATTGTCGCAGTCCACGGGTAGGCAGTCCGAGCCGAGGAAGTTTTCTCCGTTGCGGTAATGGTTCATGTACTCAGCACACACATAGTCGCGGCTTACCGCCTCCGCAAAGCTGGCGGTGTCGGTCACCTCAAATTTGTGCGGATAGGAGCAGTTGCTTGGCGCGTTGATATAGTCAGCACTGTAAAGGGTGAACATGATTTATACCTCCTCGCAAGTATTGGTGAAGTAGCGCAAGCGGTAATTCTTCCACTTGGCTCTGCGGATCTCTGCTTCCATGCCGGATGAGATGTGGTCGCCGAACACCCACACCTCGGAGCATTTGCTCATCAAGGCATTTCCAAAGAACAGCCCCAGCTGACGCTCTTTGGGATTATCATCGTTGAGAAACTGCGGAAAAAGCAGATGCGGTGCAATGGGAATGTAGCCGTTATCCACAGCGAAGCGACTGTATTTCCGAGCGTTTTCGATATTCTCCGATACTGCCCCGGCATAAGGAGAGCAGATATACACGATGGGACGAAAGGCTCGGAGTGCCATTTCCTCTTTTTCTACGGCTGTCATAGCCTCATAAGTGGTGGGGTCGTAATACCCCTCGCTGTTGAATTTGTTGATGCTCATTGGATTAACCTCGTCAGTCTTTCTGATAAAATTCCGTTTCGTAGCCATCGGCACGAAGTTGCAGCCCTTTCGCCCAAGGCGGGGTTCTGCCCATCTGCTTGCAGACCGCCTGCAGTGACATACGGCGGTCGGCTTCAATGACCACTTCATCGTGGATGTGCATGACAATATTGCAGTAGCAAAGCGTTTTCATGGCATAGCAGAGGATGTCCCTTGCTGTGGCTTGCACGATATTTTCCACGAACTTGGGACCGTAACTGTCGAGCCGTTCCCACTTTTTCGTGCCGCCGACACCTTCATAGGTGATACAGTCACCGCCGAATTTGTTTGTGCCGATCTTGGGCTTTACATAGGCAAGCTGTCTGCCGGATGGGAGCGTAATGAACAGCATCCCGCTCTTGCATGAGAAGCCGATACCGTGTGTCTCGTTGGTATGCTTGAAGCGCACAGCTTCCATAACTGTGCGGTCGACTGCCCACCAGAACTGTACGATTCTCGGATTGGCCTGCCGCCATGCATCCACGAGGGGCGGCAGTTCATCTTCGGTCAGCCCCATGTCGAGCGCACCCATCGCTTTGAAAGCACCAACGGAGCCGCCATAGCCGAGAGCAAGTTCTGCAATTTTGCCTTTCTGCCGCAGATGTCCGTTGATGCCATGCTTTTCGACAGGAACACCAAACATCTGAGACGCAGATGCACAGTAGATGTCCTTGCCGTCCGCAAAGGCCTGCTGCCGCCATGCTTCTCCGGCAAGCCAAGCGATAACACGAGCTTCAATAGCAGAAAAGTCGGCAACGATAAATTTGCGGTCACCTTGCGGCACAAACGCTGTGCGGATCAGTTGGGACAGCGTATCCGGTACATCTTCGTAGAGCATTTTCACACCCTCAAAGTCACCGCAGCGAACAAGCCCACGGGCTTCGGCAAGGTCGGTGAGGTGGTTCTGCGGCAGGTTCTGCATCTGGATGATGCGTCCTGCCCATCGGCCTGTGCGGTTGGCACCGTAAAACTGGAACATTCCTCTGGCGCGACCATCGGCGCAGACCGCAGTCTCCATTGCTTGGTACTTTTTCACCGAGGACTTGGCAAGCTGCTGCCGGAGAGTCAATACCGTTTGCAACTCCGGCGGCGCGGTTTTCAGCATTTCTGCCACGGCCTTTTTGCCGAGGGTATCGGTTTCCATACCGTTGTCCGAAAGCCACTGCTTCATCTGCTGCACGGAGTTGGGATTCTCCAAAGCGGTCAGTTCCTTCATTGCCTGTGTCAGTTCGGAGCGGGATCTGCCGTCCATTTGAATGGCCTGCCGCACCAGTTCCATATCCAGGGCAACACCGCGGTCATTGATTTCCTGATCAATGTGGTATTCGTCCCACACGCTGTCCGGCACTGGATACTTGGCAAGCCGAGCCTGAATGGACATCTCGGTCTCCACATCGCGGATGTTGTATTTTTTGAAAGCCAACCACTTATCCGGGGCGTGTGCCGGAAGGTTGCGGGTACGCTGTCCGTTGGACTTGGTAGGCGCACAGGGCTGACAAAAATACTTGATGAGTTCTTTGCCCTCGGTCAATTTCTGCTTTTCAAGCCCCAGCACGGCACCGACACCTTCCAGAGAAAGCGGCAACCCCATCGTTGCAGCCCAAACCATGGAGCATTTCCATGCGTCCGGCGCAAGATAGTCTCCGGTCGGAAGCCCAAGAAAGCGTGACAGGCAGATACGTTCAAAGTTGGCGTTGAATGCCCATTTGGTAACGGAATTGTCCTCCAATGCAGCAATGACTTCGGCGGGAATCTGCTCTCCGCAGGCAAGGTCGACCTGCTGCACACTGCCGCCGTCCACACTGTAGGAAAACAGCAAAATTTCAAATAAAGGTGACTCTACATAGCGATAGACCCCGGTTTTCGCAAGCGGCTGATCGCTGTAGGTCTCGATGTCGATTGAGAGAGTTTTCATATCATTGTCCTTTCAACGGAAATAAGGGCGGCAGAGAATTCTCCCCCGCCGCCCCGTTGGTGCGTTAGTCCACCTTTGTGGCGGATTCCTTGGTTTTCTTGGATTCCTTGCGCTTACGAATCTTGTCCTTCACCCAGCTCACCGCAGATGCGATGAGGAAGATGAGTTCAGCGATAAACACGCCGGTCATGGCTCCGAAGCAGGTGTAAAGCATCAGTTCCTGAAATTCAGTCATGGTTGCACCTCCATTAAGCCAGGAAGTCATCATCCGCATCGGTCGCGAAGTCGGACTCAGCACTTGCCTTACCACCCAGAGGTTCACCGGCGCGGATGAGCTGCAGGTTGTTCAGACCACAGGCAATACCCTTGTTGCCATTGGAGTTGAAGGCGTACAGATTGATGCTTGCACGGCCATACACGCCGGAGTAGACCTCGGAGCGGGTCAGCACAGGATTACGGTCAGCATCCACGATACCGGGTGCAGTAGCGGAGTTGGCGTTGATGAAGTAAGCGTTGGCATAGGCGGGATCATCAGGTCTCTCGATATCGCCGTCGCGCAGAGGAGTCTTAATGGCAGCCAGAGGAGGTACGCTCTTGCTGTTGCCCTTCAACTTGGACTGACCCTCCTGGTAGGCAGCTTCGATTGCCGCCTTGATTTTTGCGACCGTCTTGGTGTCGGACTTGGGAATGATGAGGCTGACGCTGTATTTCGGCGTACCGCCGTTGATGGATTTCGGCTCCCAGACATTGGCGTAAGACCAGCGGGTGTCGGGACCGGTGATAACCTTCATAGGGTTATTGACTCTGTTTGTGTTGGTAGACATATTAAAATTCCTCCATAAAATCTGATTTTGCAGTGTTCATCGCCGGACGTTTATCACTCTCCGGCACGAGCGTGGGTTTGCCTTGCGGCTTTTCAATGTAGGGAGCGAGAAGCTCCTCAAAGCGGGATTTGCCGAGCATTTTCTGCATGGCGGTGATACCGAGAACTTTGCGCTCATAGGGGTCGAAGCCTGCGCTTTCAACAGCAGCGGCAACAACGGCATCGTTGGTGTATTTTCGATTGGAACGGCCTTCGACCAGTTTCCAGCCGGGCCATTCCTTACCGCTGACAGCCTGCTGAAGGGCATATTCCTTCACATCAGAAGCCCAGGCGGTCATCGCATCGACCTTTCCGAGAATGGCGGCAATCTCTTCATCGTCAAGAAGTGCAGGAGCCTCGAAGTCGTAACGCGCAAGGGCAAGATTCGCTTCGGCGCGTCCTCTACACTCGGCTTTTGCCTTACAGAAGCGGCACCAATCGCCGCAGTGAAACTCACCTTGACCTTCATAGGCAAGCTGCGCCTTCTGCGTCAGTTCGGTATCTGCCCATTCGAGCAGGTCATCCTTGGACATCTCATATACGCTGACATTGGACTTTCGGGGCTGATAGATGGTCATGCGGACGGTGTCGATATCGTAGATGCCGTCGAAAATCTCCAAGGCACCCAGAGCATAAAGCATCATCTGCGGATTCTGCTCCGCGCTGACCTCGACCCCTTTGCCATGTTTGTAGTCGCAGATGTTGAGCGCACCGTCGGCAATGAGGATACAGTCGGCAGTTCCAAAACCGTCCTTCACCCAGCGGGAAAAATCCACCCGCTGTTCGATCAGGACGACGGAGTCGGCACAGGTCTGCTTTGCAGCTTCCAGAAGCTCCGCCACATAGGCGGCATACCCGGCGGCGCAGTCTTCCATCTCCTCGTTGTACCAGGAAAGGTTCTCGATGGGGTTCTCAGCCGGGATACCGAGCGCCTGCTTGAGCCGAAACTCGCATAGGGTATGAGCATCTGTGCCTTCGGCGGCATAATCGCTGCCTTTATCCTCGTAGGATTCACACAGCCTTGCGGAGGGCGGGCAGTTCAGCCACCGCTCGGAAGACGATGCCGAGAGAACGGCGTGTCCTTTAGGTGGCATCGGTCAGCACCTCCGCATCGGCAAGCAGAGCCTTGTAGTGGGCGGGGTCGATCTGGGACAGCTTGGCGGCACCATACTTCTGGAGCAGAGCGCGGATCTCAGCGGTGTGCCCCTTGCGGGACTTGTCCGCAAGAACGGCTCTGACCTGTTCCAGCGTCAATTCCAGTTCAGAAGGAGAAGCAGGAGCATCCGCTACCTGCGACTCTCCGTTGAACATCGTCATCAGCCAGTCAGCGGCATCTGAAATAGCAGCGGCAGCACTGCGGAGTTCTTCGATGGTTTGTGCCATATCGCTCATTCTGCTCATGTGATTTTCCTCCTTCCTTGGTTTGACTCTGCTGGCGTGCGACGGTCAGATTGCTTGCCAGTCTCCTTGACACCGCGCTGATCGCGGTCAGGACATCAACGATGTCCTCGTCGGCACGGGCGTCATAATGGTTTGCGTTGTAATTCATATCGGCGGGTCCTCCTTTCTCAAGGCGTCTTGTGTTGCCTTTCATCGATCCATCTGGACAGGAAAGAAGGAAATGGCCGAAAGAGACTGGAAGTTTTTTAGAAATTTTCACGGATGCGCTTCAACAGCTGATTTTTCTTATACACAAAGCTGTTTCGAGGCATATGTAGCTTTTCGGCACCAGCGCGTTCGGACAGCCCGTCTGCCAAAACCATAAGAATCTGATAGCATTCCGGGTCGGAATCCCGCAGTTCGGAAAGAAGGCGGTTCAAGATCATGCTGTCGATACTGATTTCCGTGGTCATCGCCTCATCGGCAAGAAAACTGTTCTTGGAACCGTTCTTTTGAACGATCTCCATTTCGTTGTCGATGGAGAGGTACTGGACAGCGTCTTTGGGAATGCAGCGGAACTCGCATTCTTCGCACAGGCCATCGCACTTGTAGCTTTTTTTGTAAGGAATGCAGCAGGAACCGGCTCTCTGTTTGGATTTGCGGGTTGCGCTGATGAAGCGTTCCCAATTCTGCTTTTCCTCCGGGGTAACTTCAATCCACTTGCGAAGGGGACGATAGTAGATCTGTGGGGTGCTCTGATTGTCATTGTTTTTCATAAAAAGTCCTCCGATTTTCGATTTCTCGAAACGGAGGACTTTTGGCGCTGCCGCAAAATGGGTGTGAAAAACCAACCGCAGTCCGAACGGAAACCTCCGTTTCGGTCTGCAGCAAACCCGCTCAAAGGGCAGCCACATTATTTACTTGTGCCACCGGATACCGTTGAGCCATCAGTGATCAAGTGATGCGGTGTCTGGCGGTGAGCAGTTTAACGTCATGCTCAGGACAATTTAATTTATAAAAAGAAAAGACGGCAGAACGATACCTAGAATCAGGTATCCGTACTGTCGTCTGGCGCTCTCACGGATTTCTATTTTGTTTTTTTGCTTTCGCCTTATCTCACATATCCATGGGTAACCTTGAGCGTTCTGTCTGCATTGGCAGTAATCCTGGTAATGCAGTCCTTCTTTCGAATGACGATAACCTTGCCGTCCTTGCTCTTGTCGCAGACACGCTTATCATCAAGATTCTTAACTTGTTCCATCGTCTACTCCCTTTTGTAAACTATAAGTTCCACTTAATTCAAAAAAATAGGTCATTTAAGTCAGCATCGGGAAACGCCTTGATAAGACCGCCGATGCACTTCTTGCCGCCGACTCGCTTTCCGCGCAAAAGTCGACTTACTTTCATTCGTGAAACACCCATTTTCATGGCAAGCTGGCTACCTGTCCACTTATGTTGCTCCATTTCCTGTTTGATGTATTCAATATTTGGCTTCATTACCTTACTCCCTTCCGAAACCTAAAGGTTCCGCTGTGTTCAAAAGATAGACCGCATGGGCGCGGTCAATCGATTTCGGAACCTTAAGATTCCGTTTTTTACAGTATACACCTTTAGGTTACATAATACAAGCCTTATTTCAAAAAAGTGTTGCTTTTAGGTTACACTTATAGTATAATGAGAAGGGTTCAAGCGAGGAGGACTGTATCATGAACGAACTTGGAACTTATATAAAGGAAAAAAGAACAGAAAAAAAGCTGTCGATTAGGCGGCTTGCAGAACTTGCCGATATCAGCCATACAGAAGTAAAACGCATAGAAGATGGCTTGCGGAAGCAGACATCTCCGCAGGTGCTTCGATCTATCGCCTCTGCCCTTGGCGTTCCCTATGAGGAATTGATGGCCGCAGCAGGGTATATTGATGAACCTGCTGTCGAAAGCTCCGGCGGTACCGTTGCTGCTGGAATCAAAGATACCGAGGACTTGAGCCAGAATGAAATAGATCAGGTCAATCAGTATATCGCTTTCTTGAAAAGCCAGCGCAAAGATTAAAGAAGAACGAAGTGCATCTCCAAAAAGAGAACACCTCGTTCTCTTTTTATCATGTACGGACAGGAAGACGGACAAGCTGTACTGCCGGAAAGCGGTTCTGGGCTTCGTTCATGATAGCATCATAAAGCTGAAGTGATTCCGTTAAGTCCTCAATCGTTATTGCAAGAGCGTAGTCTATTTCCTGCTCGTCCTCTACATCGTAGCGGGTATGCAGTTCAAGCCACACTTCCCAATCACCACTGTGAAAACTGGAAAACTCCTGTTCAAAATGGAAACAGGTATCCCAATCCTTGCGTCCGTCAGATTCCGAGGGATTGCTCGTGACCAGCTTATCATTGCTGTTTCTTGAATGGAGCGATGCATTTACATATGCTCCGAGGTACTCCGCTCCTTTGGTTTTATCAACCGGCGGCTGTGTCACGCAGGTGACGGTTACCCGCACCTTTTTGTCACGCTTGTTCATATCCATCTGTGTATCACAGACACTCGGCATGAGAAATTTTGTGTGCTGCTTGAATTTCTTATTCATGGTACTGCGATGCAGAAATGTCACACGATGTGCCGTGGAAAACATACTCACAAGCGGGTTTGCAATGCCTCTGCCATAGAGATTGCCGTAGAACGCATTATCATCTCTGGTGATTTTCTTTTTCTTTACCTCGGCGATAGGCATCTCTGCACCGTGATAGAGGAGTGCCTCCGACAAGAGAATATCACAGTCGGGAACGGACTCAGATATCTCCGCAAGGTCTCCTGCGATGGTAGGAGCAGCAAAACTCGTACCTACTTCAAACGCCCACTGACCACCGCTTGCAATCATCATGGCGTATTCATCCGGAGGTACAAAGTCGGCCTTGGTCATCGTTCCTGCGTAAGAGACGATGTCAGGTTTTCGGAAGCCTCTGAATCCCGGACCGATTCTCGAATAAGGAGCCACATCGTACTGACGGCTCAAACCTTCCTTATGCTCCGCACCGACAATCGCACCGACAGCTATGTTCAGCATTGAATCAGCCGGTGCCGCTATGCGGTTATCATCATCATTCAAAATGTCCTGGAGCGACTCCTGGCTACGGTACAGATAGTGATTGCCAGCTGAAATGGTAAACTTCACACCGTGTTGAATCGCAAGGACATCCAGTTCATATCCGAGAATGCTTATTTCGTCACCTTGGATAGGTGTTTCCTCGCTCGATGAGAAGTTAAAGATTTTCGTGATGTCCTTGTAACGTAGAACAGCCTCTTTGATTCTTGTAATCATGGTACTATTACAGATAAGGTCGGGACGATCCGGCTTTTTGGAATCGGGATCAAGCCCGCGAATATTGCAGTCTATGATTCTTGCTCTCGGTGTAAGGACGCCTGACGCAAGCTGTTCGCCGAGGTTCTCAAATGCGACCTTGCCCGCCACATTGGTTCCGTGCTTCTTATCACCCGGAGCTGCCCCTGTCGGCACCCAATGTTCAACGATCAGCGGTTCAAGTTCCGGAGGGAAGTCAACTCCTGTATCAAGCACCGCTACGATAGGAAGCTCGTCAATGGAAACATTCGGATTAAGAGACATCTGCTTCTGCGCAGGGACGGCGTACATAGGAGATGTAGCGAAAAAGCCTGTTGGCGCAACATGGCTGACGATAGTATCGCCGGATATCTCTTCGAGTTTTCCGAGCGGAATCTCTGCACGGACGATAGGTGTCCCATCGGAAAGTTTATACGGCTTTGTCTGGATAACGCCCTGGTTCTGCTGTATGAGCGCAATAAGACGTTCTTCTGCACGAGCCTGAACCTGCGAATCGGTTCCCTTCGGTAAAAGCTGCTCCATGATCTCAACATCAAGAGGGAAGGTTGCCTCCTTCTCCAACATCTCCTTTATAGAAGGAGCCTGTTTCTCAATCGGATCGGGGAAATGAAAACTGTCGATGTACTGGAATTTTTTGTTGCTGCGTTTATTGTCGCGGTAGTTTCCGACCCTCTGCTGAAGAGAGTCAAATTTGGCTTTTGGCGAAGATACGATGGCATGACGGGAATCCCTGACAGAAGCGATGGTCATTCCTTCTTGTTCCAGGAATTCACGAAGAGTTTTGTTCGAGAATTTTTCGCCCTCTTGGAGGATAACTTCAAAAAGACGGATATCTTCATCACGGAGAGAATCCGTTCCTTGCACACGGGTATAGGCGGAGACAATTTCCTGCAGACCTGTGGACAGTTTCGTCCCATGTGCCATTCGATCCAGTCCCAGGTCCTTGCTCCGCGCCTGCTTTACATTTTCAAGAGTCTCTACATCGTCCTCTGTGATGAGGAGATGAGGTCGAAAATCACCTGCCATGCCTATTCATCCACCTCTTTACCTTTGGTTATCTTATTGATCTGATAGCTGAGCGTGTTGTGCGGCATACCGATTGCTTTTGCCAGCGTCCGAACACTCACGCCTCTTACTTTCAGTTCGGCGGCCGCATCCACCACGCCCGCACCGTTGGAATTATTCGTCATCTGCTGAATGAGTAGTTCTATCATATCCTCCATCTTGACCGGATTATCGGTTGTGACGTATCGCTTTGCGGCAGAGATAACCAGTTCCTTTATCTGTGCCACGCTGCGGTCGGCGGTAAGGTCGGTCAGCTTCTGTACATCCACCGCTGTTTCAACGGTATATTCCTTGAACCACCGCTGAATCAATTCACTGCGCTGGTCAGCGTCCGGGTAACCGATATTAATGGTATAGTTAAAGCGTCTCCATATGGCAGGATCAAGTAGATGCTCGTGGTTGGTAGCCGCAATCAGAAACACATTTGACGGCATATTGTCGAAATTCTGGAGCAGAGCCGTTACGACACGCTTCAGTTCTCCCATTTCATGACCGTCATCACGCTTCTTGGCGATGGCGTCAAACTCGTCCAAAAACAGGACAATGTTCTGATTTCCCACGCTGGAGAATATTTTTCTAAGATTAATACTTGTTTGTCCGAGGTATGAAGATACAAGACCATCTATCCTTACATAAGCCATCGGCAGACTCAGTTCGTATGCAATGGCGTGAGCTGTCATTGTTTTTCCACATCCCGGAGGCCCGCAGAGAAGCAGACGGTTTGCAAGAGGCAGGTTGTGCTTTGCTAGCTTGCTGTTGTTCTTGCGTTCCTCTAAAATCTGAAGGAGCAGTTTCCTTTGGTTCTCGGGCAGCACCACATCGGCGAGCGATATGTCCGAGTGGACGATATCGTATAGCTCCAGCAGGCTGTCTTTATCGCGGGGAGCGGCTGAACCGCCTCCGGCGGACTGTACGGCAAATCCACCGCCCGCAGGTTGCCCGACTTCGGGTTTTTTCATAAGTGTGATGTTCTTTCCTTTATACGAATCGAGGATCATACTTGAAACACGGGTATTTCCCTTTTTATCCTCGTCAGCTGCCAAAGCCTCCACAGCGGTCTTAAAGGACGCCTCGTCCCCGGAGCAATGAGCAGCAATGATATTTGCAATCAATTCGGCCTTCATAGTCTATCGATTCCTCTTTCTCAGTCATAGTGGTAGACTGTAACTTTTAGTTTACACTATTTCCGGTCAAAAGGCAATAGGTTTTGTATTTTTTTGAACACCTTTGAACACGCCCTGCAATCCCATCCAATAGCAGCTGCTACTTTAGAAAAATAAAAGTTCGCGTTCTCGCACTTAACTATTGATTTTAGAAACGGAATGTGCTATAATTATTTACAACCGTTTGGTTATTTGAAAGAGACACGCCCCTGACGGAAACAAAGGGTGACAATCAGAGGAGTACATACATGGCTATCAGCTATAAAAAGTTATGGAAATTACTTATAGACAAGGATATGAAGAAGCAGGACTTGAGGAAGGCAGCACAGCTTAGTTCTTCCACCGTGGCAAAGCTCACGCACGGAGAGAATGTAAGCACGGCGGTTCTCCTTAAGATATGTACTGCTCTTCAGTGCGACATAGCTGATATCATGGAAATCGTGCCGGACGGAAGTCCCTCATCTGATGAATAACTGAAAGGATGTAAGGCACCGATATGTTTGATTTTGGAGATGCGAACGAGGGACAGAGAAAGGCGATAGCCGCCACAGGCGGTCCCGTCCTTATCACGGCAGGTCCCGGAACTGGCAAGACCTATACTCTCGTTCAGCGTGCCATCTATCTCATAGAGGAATGCGGCGTGAAGCCCGAAAGCATCTTCATTGCCACTTTCACGGAAAAGGCCGCCAAGGAACTGATTACAAGAATCACGAATGAACTGTCCGACCGAGGAATCGTGGCGAACATCAACGAGATGTATATCGGCACGTTTCATTCGCTGTGTCTTCGTATCCTGAAAGAACACCTGGAGTTTACGAGGCTCCGCAGAAACTATCGTCTCCTTGATGCTTTTGATCAGCAGTACATGGTCTTCCGAAATATACACTGTTTCAGGAATATCCCGGAAGTCGAGATTGCTCTCCCGAACGGCGGAGCGTGGAAACAGGCCGAGGCTATCTGCAACTATGTCAATAACCTGTCCGAGGAATTGGTAACGCCGGAGGAACTTATGTCGGACTCCGACCTGTCGATTGTCGCTCTTGGTCGGATTCTAAAGGAGTACCGTGAAATCCTCATGGAGGGCAATCTGATGGACTTCTCGTCCATTCAGATCGAAGCATACCATCTCCTGCAGGATAATGCAGAGATTCTTAGCAAACTTCGTTCCAAGGTTACGCATATCATGGTTGATGAGTATCAGGACACGAACTTCATCCAAGAGCAGCTTGTGTTCCTCCTCGCAGGAGACAGAAAGAACATCTGCGTGGTCGGTGACGATGACCAGGGCTTGTATCGTTTCCGTGGTGCGACCATCCGTAATATCCTGGAGTTTCCACAGAAATTCGCAGACGGCGAGAGTCATATTATTCCGCTAGTCATCAACTACCGCTCCAACAGCGACATCGTTGATTTCTATAACGAATGGATGGCTACCACGGACGGCGCAAAGTTCAAGTTCCGCTGGGACAATTTCAGATACGATAAGAGGATTGAACCGCACGAGAAGACCACGCTCCACAGCTCTGCGGTCGTTAAACTCGCAGGCGTGGACGATACTGACGAGTGGCACGAGAGAATCCTGCGCTTCATAAATGACCTGAAAGCCTCCGGCAAACTCAAGGACTATAACCAGATTGCATTTCTCTTCAATTCGGTGAGACATCCGCGAGTGACGGCTCTTGCCCGTTTTCTGGAGGATAACCATATAAATGTTTACTCGCCACGTTCAGATATGTTCTTCCAGCGTGACGAGATACGGCTTGCCCTCGGCTGCCTCATGCTGATGTTCCCGCGCTATATCCAGGGCTTGGAAAACGGCGATTATACCTTCCTTCAGCCGGAGCATCTGACCTACTACAGAAACTGCATCATGACGGCGAACGGATACCTCACGCAGCCAGAGAATGCGGAGCTTCTTAAATGGATACGCCGCCGCGGGAAAGACCATGTCGGCTTGACCGGAGCAACGGACTACGCTTACTGCGGACTCATGTATCAGCTGTTTGAATTCCAGCCGTTCTCAGGAATCCTCGATACGGAAATGGATGTCGGCGTGGTGGACATCCGGCCTGCACGCAACATCGCCAAGCTGACGCAGATCATCGGCAAATTCGAGTACCTCCACCGAGTGGACGTCTTGGACGCAGGAGAATTCCGCGGCAAACGCCGTATCGATCAGAATACCGAGATACTCTTCAATCTGTATCTCCGTCTGTTATTTGACGGCGGCATCACGGAGTATGAGGACGATTCGGAGTATGCTCCGAGCGGATGCGTTTCCTTCCTCACCATCCACCAGTCCAAGGGCATGGAGTTTCCGATTGTCCTGGTGGACTCCCTGACGAATGTGCCGAGGAAGAACACGAACGACCTGATGATGCAGATAGAGGATCGCTACTTCAAGCGCCCTGCTTTCGAGCCGTATGAAGTCACGAAGTTCTTTGACTTCTGGCGTCTCTACTACACGGCGTTCTCCCGCGCACAGGATTTGCTGATCCTGACCTGCTGCGAGGACAAGCGGACGCCCAGCAACTACTTCAAAGATATCTACGGGGAACTGAAATCCGTGGACAGCCCCGGATTCGATATAAGTGAATTCGATTTCAAGCCGATAAAGGATGTGAATATCAAGAATACCTACTCGTTCACATCGCACATCACGGTTTACGAGACCTGCGCCTTGCAGTATAAGTTCTATAAGGAACTGGAATTCATGCCTGTCCGTGCGAACGCTATGCTCTTCGGTACGCTCGTACACGAGACGATTGAGGACATACACCGCGCCGCCCTTCGGCACGAGGAGCAGACGATTACCGAGGAAAACGTGAACCGTTGGTTTGCCTCTAACTATGTGTCGCTGACGAAAACCGAGCACACCTACCTCGCCGGTCCTCAGCGCGAGGCGGCATTGAAGCAAGTGCTCCGCTATGTAGAGCGGAAGCACGGAGACTGGTCTGCCATCCAGCAGGCGGAGGTGGACGTTTCTCTGGTGAAGCCGGATTACATCATTGAAGGCAAGGTCGACCTGATCCGTGGCGAGGGCGACACGGTCGAAATCGTGGATTTCAAAGCCGAACGGAAACCAGATATGGAGAAAATGCGGGATCGGCTTGAGCGGTACCGTCGGCAGCTTCATATCTATGCCCATCTCGTGGAGGAGCGTACCGGGCGGAAGGTCAGCAAGATGCACCTCTATTATACCGGAGAGGACGGCGGCGTACCGACGATCACATATCCATATACGAAGTCTGCCGTGGAAGGAACGCTGGCGTCGTTCGATGATACGGTACATAAGATCATGAAAAAGGATTTTCAGCACTGCGCCGATGATCCGAAAATCTGCGCTGGCTGTGACTTCCGATTTTATTGCAGAAGTAAGTAGAGGAGGGCTCGCATGGCCGAACATAGTGTTTCGTATAACGGTATCATCTACATTATTCCTACTGATGAGTTGTACCAAAAATATGAAAACAGTGAAGCGTTTATCGATAAGTATGGAAGGTTTGTTGATTCGAAATCAAAAAAGGTCATCAAAGAATTAGAACATAAAGGCGATCGGAGACCTATTGTCCAAAGAAAGGTTGTTGTGGTACAACCACCAGAAAAACGCCCTGTTCGAGATGCCGCTAAACAAGCTGCAGCTGATGCGGCATATGACCGTATTCGTAGAGCAGTTGACTGGGCTTTTGATGTCGGTGTCCCTTATCTATGGCATAAACATATAGTCCCATTTTTCCATCGGACGAAAGAGGGGCTCACATCAAAGGAATTGAAAGCAGATGCAATTCTTGCGAAAACAAAGGCAAGCACAGATATTGCAGCAAAGCAGCAGAAAACTGGCGTGAAGATGACCCGGGAAGAGGCAGACGCTGAAAAACGAAAAGTCCTGTATCATTGGCTCGGAATGTTGAGCAGCCTCAAGAAACTTCATGACGCAGGCGAGATTGACATAGGTTCTACTATGACACAACTGACCGATCCTGCAATGCTGAAACGTGTAAACGGCTTTCTGAGTGAGAATCCGAATCTGCTTGAAACGGATAAGTACATCCTGCTTCACAGCCTGCTTGGAAGGGATTTATACGAGGAACAGCAGTTCGTTCCTATCAGAGCTGCCGAAATAACAGCAGTGGCCGAGAAATACGGATATGGCCGAAACGATAAAATGGAGGATAACCGAAATGGATGAGCAGCTTACTTTTGAATTTGAACAGAGACCAACGATTAAGGGGTTCCCCGAGCTCCGCTGGACAGGCAAGCGCCCCTATCGCTCCACGCAGTACTACCCTGCACAGCTGCGGGAGTCCTATGGTGAGGAACAGAACGGCTGGATCAACAAGATTTTCTGGGGTGACAATCTCCAGGTCATGAGCCATCTGCTGAAGGAGTATCGTGGGAAAATCGACCTCATTTATATTGATCCTCCGTTCGACAGCAAGGCAGACTATAAAAAGAAAATCGAAGTGCGTAGCATCGGTAAGGCAGCAAGCGACAGCACTTCGTTTGAAGAAAAACAGTATGGAGATATCTGGACAAACGACGAATACCTTCAGTTTATGTACGAAAGATTGCTTGTTATGAGAGAATTGCTTTCTGATCAAGGTGCAATCTACATTCATGTTGATCATCACAAAGCGCATCATATTCGCTTGCTGATGGACGAAATCTTTGGTGCTCCCCATTTTCAAAACGACATTATTTGGAGATATAGTGGGTGGAATCGAAAAAACAACACTTATTTTAACAGACGCCACGATACAATTTTGTATTACTCCAAAACGGATTCACCATATTTTGAACCTTTCACTCTGGAATGGGAATCTCCCGAAGCATATGCTAAAGCCAGAAAGCAAAAAATACTTATCGATGATGAAACAGGAAAGAAATATGTGCTCTCCGACGCAGGAGGTGGAAAGCGTGTCAAACGCTTCTTAGAAGAAGCAATGAAAGATGGTCGCCCGATAGATGATGTTTGGCTTTTGGATAAAATAAACAACTCCGACAAGGAGGGTCTGAACTATCCTACGCAAAAACCAGAAAGGCTTCTTGAAAGAATAATCATCTCCTCTTGCCCTCAAGATGGCATAGTATTTGACTGCTTTATGGGTAGTGGCACAACACAAGCTGTAGCCATGAAACTCGGCAGGCGTTTTATTGGTGCGGATATTAACCTCGGCGCGATTCAGACTACTACAAAACGTTTGCTTGCCGTTGCAAAGGAACTGGAGCCAGAACATAAGCCGGTCACATATGAAGTCGCTCCGCAGCTCTCAATGGTTGCCGAGGAGTCTGGTTATTATGCGGCGGCAAGTGCAGGTGGAAATATGGAACTGAGCGCCGAAGATCGCAGTAATGTCATTGACTTCTTCAAGTCAAAAGGCATGGACACCTCTGCCTTGGAGGAGGACGTGAAGTACACGGGATTTGAAGTCTATAATGTAAACAACTATGACTTCTTCCGCAACCCCGTGGAGGCTCGTGACCTGCTGATTGCAGCGCTGGAGATCCAACCGTTCCCGCAGAGTGATGTCTGGGACGGTGAGCTAGACGGCAGGATGGTTAAGATCATGCCCGTTAACCGCATCGCTACCAAGGCGGATTTGAAAGAACTTCTCGCTAATCTTCCGTATAAGACTTACGAGAAGCGCAAGGAAGAAAATCCGAACCAGCCCGTGGAGCGGATCACCATCGTTTGCATGGGGCACGAACCAGATCTGAAAGGCGCTTTGGAACAGGAATTGATAGACTATAAACTTGATATACAGGTAGTTGATATTCTCAGAGACAAAAAAGATCTTCAATTGAAGCGCGACTCCGAGGCGGAAATCGTCCGGGAAGGTGGTAAACTAGTCATCCGTGCATTCTATCCTATGAACCTGATGCAGAAACTCTCCCTCCAGAAAGAGTACGTAGAGGACTGGCGTCAGTTGGTCGATTCCGTCATGATCGACTGGAACTATGATGGTGTAGTCATGCAGCCCGCTGTGACCGATGTTCCAGGCAAAAACGAGATGGTCACGGGAGTCTATAACATCCCGGAAGGCTGTGGCACAATCAAGGTCAAGATTACCGATCTACTTTCCGAGTCTCTGGAAGTGGAGGTGCGTTAAATGCCTACAGGATTTGATTCAAATTTTTCCTTCAACGAGCAGCTGTGGTATTACTACTCTACAAACCGAGGAAAGATTCGCTCCCGCTACAATGACCTCACAAGAAAATTTCTTGCCTACAACGACGGCGAGGAGAATCCTCATGCATTTCTGCGGAAACCGCAGTTCGAGGCGTTGGAAATGTATGTTTTTGTGAAGGAATTCATGAATAACAAGCAGGTCTACGAAATGTTCGACGATTGGCGTCACAGACGGGACCGCTTCTCCGATGCGTCCTATTATTCCGTGGATAAAGGCGGTCAGATTCGACTCGGTGTCGATCTGACCGAAAAGCAAACCGATACACTTTTCAAGCAGATGAAGAAGTATCGAGAGAGTTATCCAAACTATATCTACGCACTTACGATGGGACTTGGCAAAACCATCCTCATGGCTACCTGTATCTTCTATGAATTCCTGCTTGCGAAAAAGTATCCGAGGGACAAGCGTTTCTGCCACAATGCGCTCGTGTTTGCGCCGGATAAGACTGTCCTACAGTCGCTCCGCGAGATTATGACCTTTGACAAATCGAAGGTCGTGCCGTCGGAGTATGCCCGTGTGCTCGATTCCAATATAAAATTTCACTTTCTGGATGAGGCTGGGACAATCTTGCACACCATCGATGACTCGGATTTCAATATTATCATCTCCAATACACAGAAGATCATCGTAAAGAAAAAGCGTAAGGCGTCTACTCCTACGGAGACACTCTTTGCCGGTACTGGCTCTTTGCTTTCGGCTGTATACGGCGCAGACAACGATGATGCCGATGCGTGGGATGACACCACGCTGATGGACAACCAGCGTTTCAAGAAACTCTGCCGTCTGCCGCAGCTTGGTGTCTATGTCGATGAGGCGCACCACCTTTTCGGTGCTGATCTGGAAAAGCAGATCAGGTCGAGCGGAACCAAAAAGACCAGCTTGCGTGACACCATCAATCTGCTTGCGGAAAACACCTCCATTGTAGCCTGCTATAACTATACCGGTACACCGTATGTCAAGAACCAGCTTCTGCCGGAGGTCGTCTACGCATACGGTCTGCGTGAATCCATCTGGAACGGTTTCCTGAAAGACGCTGATCCCATCGGTTTTGAAAATGTCAAGAATGAGGAGTTCCTGACCGCAGTAGTGAGAACCTTCTGGGAACGGTACGGTGGGAAGATCTACGAAGGACTGAATCCGAAACTCGCTATCTATGCTTCCGGCGTAGAGGAGGCGGCAACGGAAGTCAAGCCGGTTTTGGAGAAGATCCTGGCAGACCTCGGCATTCCTACCTCAAAGATTCTGCTGAATGTCGGCGACGCAAAGTACACGAAAAACGATGACATCAGAGATTTCAACAATCTCGATGTCCCCGGCTCGGAAGGAAACGAAAAGCAGTTTATTATCCTGGTCGAGAAAGGCAAGGAAGGCTGGAACTGCCGCTCTCTCATCGGCGTGGCTCTTTTCCGCAGTCCGAAGTCGAAAATATTCGTTCTCCAGGCTACGATGCGCTGTCTCCGTGCAATCACAGACGAGCACTTGACTGCCACTGTATTTCTCTCCAAAGAGAACTACGACACTCTGGATGATGAGCTCCACAAGAACTTTAATATGGAGATCAAAGACATCAAGAATCCATCCAACGATGACCGTCACAAATATCAGGTACGGGTGCTTCCTCCTCTGAGGACGATTACGCTCAAGCGGGTATGGCACGAGTATACGCTCCACGAAAAGGAATACACCGAGCCGGTAGATTTCAAACTGGCAGACGCAGAACTCTCCAAGTATGCCAGCATCATGTACGAGCGAGACAGCCTTGCCCGTGACACCACCGTCAAAGAGAAGAATGTCGACCATCTCAAGGACAACATGCGTTACAGCGAGTTTTCCCTTACCGGAGAAGTGTCCCGCTATCTGAATATTTCCTGCATTCTCGCTGCCAGAATTCTCCGAGAATCCGTTGACGGGATCGATGCGGTTCTTGAGGCGGTCAACCGCTATAACGCCGTTTTGGATGACTATATCATTCCTGCCGTATTCCATGCGCTGTTTGATGTCACTTCGGAACTGAAAACTGAGGACAAAGAGCTGGTACTGCTACGTGAGCCGAAAGACGCAGGTTACTACGAATTCTCCGCAAAGGATGACCTGGTGCTTACAAACCGCTATCTGGGCTTCACGCCGGAGCAACTTAAGAAGAGCTTCCATGCTGACACTTACTGCTTCGATTCCATCCCGGAGAAGGAATGCTTTATGCAGTACATCACGAGCGGCAAGGTCGCAGAAGTGTATTTCACGGGTATGTTCACATCAAACCAAGGTGATCTCTCCGTACATTACTACGACCCAGAGTCCGGCAGAATCCGTCAATATTATCCTGACTTCCTTGCGAAGATGGCAGACGGCTCTTATCAGCTGATTGAAGTCAAGGGAGATAACAAAATTGATGATGCTGTGGTTAAGGCGAAGCAAGCGGCTGCCGAAGAGATGGCTGTGGCAAGTGGAGTCGATTATTTGATGTATGCTGGTAGCCAAGTTATGCGTACTCATATTTTAGAGGGAGATTCAGTAACTACACAAAATATATTTTATTGATTGTACACAAGGGAAGGTAACCTTTTAATTTTGCTATACCTTTTAATTATTCCAAGAACCATACACCGCAAGGCTTACACCCCACGATGCTGCCGGATATCGAAACGGCAGAAATCTGTAACTGAATAAAACAAGCAAGGGCTTTCGAAGTCAGCATTTGACCTCGAAAGCCCTTATTTTATGCCTTTTTCGGTGGTTTTGCCCACGAAGAAGGCATTTTCTATTCTATCAAAAATTCTATCAAAATCAGCAGGAACATTGATCCTGCCAAGGGTGCGGAGTATGCTACATACATTTTTCCGTTCATCCGGGATGCTATGCTCCGTTTCCGCATGGGCGAAGAAAAATGGTCGGTATCCTCTCTGACTAATTACAAAATGGTGCGGTCAATGGCTTGGCTGTACCACAATACCAAGGATGCGGTCAACGAGTTTTCCAAGAAATACAACTGTGATCTTGCTCTTGCCGAAGAATATCTGAAAGTTGTCCGAGGTATCCGCAATCAGCAGCCATTCTATGTGACAGACGAGGACGGCGAGGAAACTGGCGAAGATGTCGCCCTTGACGATAGTTGGAACTATACCGACATCCTCTGGAACGGCATACAGGCAGAAAAGGTGCAACGGGCATTTGAGAAACTGAATTACCGGGAGCAGACCTTGCTCGAAAAACGGTTAGCAATTTGCATGACCTGTGGGCGTGTTGGCTCATGGAAGAACCGCCCCACCTTTGAAGACCTGGCGGTTATGTTTGAGGGAAGCACAGCCAGCGGTGCAGAGCGGGCTTACCGGAAAGCGATGGATAAGCTGACAGAGCTTCTGGTTGCCGAGGGTGCTATCCATGCAGTCCGGCTGAAACAGAAATCCAAAACCAAGCGCAAAAAGAAAATCACCGCCGCAATCTACGAATACCAGGCAGACTGCGACGGCGAATGGGGCGAAATATCAGTTGATTTTGAGAACGGCACAGCAGAAATCATTCGGCTTGCTGATTGGGATACAATTAAAACGAACTGGTTTGCCAATGAGGCGATCCGGTATATTTTATCATTGTCGCCTGATGCTCTTAAAAAATATATGCTCGTCCCCCTTGAGCCGCCACTTATATCTTGAATCCTTACAACAACTGTAAGTGGTATTTGCTGTGTTCCCATGCTATCATTTTATTACAAATGATAGGAGGTATTCACATGAAACCCATTTTGAATATTGAAAATTTAACAAAAATCTATGGCAATGTGCCAAGTCAAACAAAGGCACTGAATGGGATCACCTTCCAGGTGATGCCGGGAGAGTTTCTTGGCATTATGGGAAGCAGTGGTTCTGGTAAATCCACACTGCTCAATTGTATTGCGACTGTGATTCAACCCACAGGTGGAAGCATTCAGGTGGAGGGCGTTAATCTGCAAGCACTCAAGGGAAGGACTCTTGCAGATTACCGTGGAAAAAAGTTGGTTATCTATTTCAGAATTTTGAGCTACTGGATAATCTGACCGGACGTGAAAATATACTGCTTCCAACTTCTCTGCATGGGGTATCCGAAGCAGAAAGCAGCCAGCGGCTGAAGCAGTTGGCTGACTATCTGGAAATCACTGATGTTCTGAATAAGTTTCCGTCCAAGATGTCCGGCGGCCAGCGTCAGCGTGTTGCGGCAGCAAGGGCTCTGATCTTACATCCCCAAATGATCCTTGCCGATGAACCGACGGGTGCGCTGGATTCTAAGAACGCAAGAAGTCTTATGGAGAAGCTGTCCGGCCTGAATCGTGACGAACAAGCTACGATCCTGATGGTAACCCATGATTCCAATGCCGCCAGCTTCTGTAAGCGCATCCTGTTCATCCAGGATGGCGTGATCTTTCATGAGCTTCGGCGTGGAGACGAAAGCCAGCAGGAGTTCTACGGGCGCATCCTGAAGGTGATGGCTCAACTGGGAGGGGGTAGCGCAAATGTTCTCTAATCTGATTTTTCGAAACAGTCGCCGCAGCCGAAAGGAAAACGGTCTGTTTTTCAGCTCCCTGGTGATTTCTATTATTGCCTTTTATATGATTCTTTCCATCTCCACACAGGATGTAATGATTTTTTTGCAGAAAATGGAGAGCGACGCAGTGAACAGGCTCTTGCTTCTGATTCCTGTGTTTTACGGAATGACCCTGGGTATTCTTTTCTTTTTGATTTACTTCGCCTGCAAGTATCAATTTGAGCGCAGACGCCACGAGTTTGGTGTCTATCTGATGTTGGGAATGCGCAGAAGCAAACTGTTCTGGATGCTTCTGGCGGAAGATTTCCTGACCAGTATTCTTGCCATGCTCATAGGCTTACCTGTGGCTGTGGTGCTTTCAGAAATTGTCAGTCTTGTCACCGCCAAGCTGGTAGGCATGGGGATCATCGGTCATCAGTTTTCTTTATCCTGGTTTGCGATTGAATGGACGCTGGCAGGATTTCTGGCAATTAAGCTGACGGCACTTCTGATTTTGAGTGGACGAATCAGCCGCCAGGAGATCGGTACTTTGCTATCCCAGCCAACGAACCGCCCCAAAAAGCAAATGCCATCTGTTATCTATGGACTGGCTGCTATATGCGGAAGTGTGATGTTGGCAGTGGCTTACTACATGGCGATTCAGGGAATTGCATGGACAAAGGTAAGTATGATGGGACTGACTTTGCTGTTGGGCATAGTTGGTACGATGCTGCTTTTCTATGGGATGCGTGCACTGATTGCTTTGATTGTTAAGAAAGGAAAAGGAAATAAGCAGCTTCATGTATTTACCTTCCGGCAGATTCAGGAGAATGTCATTCATCAGTCAAACTCCATGGCCATCAGCTCCCTGCTGATTCTGGCGGCGCTGTGTTGTTTTGGTGCGGGCGTAGGAATTGCAGGAACGAATAACCTGTCTTCTGGCCATGTAATCGACTATACTTTTGAAGATCATACTGCAGAAGATTCATCGCAGGTTCTTCCGAATATAAAGGCAGTCCTGAAAGAAAACAGTTTGGAAAATCAATTTTCAGAGCTTTTTGAAATGAGGGTTGGGCGTATTCGCACCACAGAAGATTATGATAATGCCTACAGCATGGACGCTGTTATGGACTCTCTTCGGAGCCTGCCCCAGTCGGAAGACCGGGATGTCCTTCTGAACAATCTTGGTTATGCCACATACCCATATTTGATTTGTTTATCGGACTATAATCGTTTGTTGGAATTGTCCGGCAA
>OLOM01000530.1_pt1 | contig 29440 bp, 30 predicted proteins | sample 1672531 | NCBI WGS metagenome assembly OLOM01 (sample SAMEA3136696, study PRJEB25190) | human gut metagenome | reverse complement strand
TTTTCGGGCTGGTGGCCTGTTTGCTGTCGGCAAGCTGCTTGCGGATAGATGGCCGCTGCTCCTTGGAAAGCGTCTTGGCCGTAAACTCCCGAAACGCCTGTTCCAGATTGTCCGCGTCCTTGGATTTGAAAATCACAACATAGTGGGGCGGTTGGGTGGTCTCATCCTTTCGCAAGGTAAAATCCACGCCGTATTTTTTTCACAGGGCTTGAACGCTCCAATGTTGGCCTCGGTAATCTCGATGTTGGAGAGGGCGACCCCATGCTTTTTTAACTGCTTTAGGCTCTGCTGGCCGTGATGCAGCGTGTTCTTGCTCTTGGCCCGGTGTTGCAGGTACTTTTTCAGCGCCGCTTGCAGCACTTGGGCCGTGAGCTTGCCCGTTTTCATAGACAGGGCAATGGTCTTTTGAGTGACTTCTTCCTGCAATAGTATCCCTCCTTGTCTGAAAGTCAGAAGCGGCGTCTAAGGTGGAACCACCAGACGCCGCAGATAAATGTGGGTCAAATCCGTACCCGCAGGCCGGAAAGGTCGTCGGCCCGGATACCGACAAGATACCAGCTATCGGCCATTTCAATGCGGGTGGGCCGCCATTTGCCGCCAATCATCACGTCGAAGCACTCCCCGCAATGGAGGCCGCCGTAGTAGTCGGCCAGATCAAAGCGGATGTCGTAGCGGTCTGTCTGCTCGTCAAAAATCAATGCGCCCTGCTTCATAGGGTCGTCCTCCTTTTCTCGTTACAGGCTTTCGTCCCCGCCGCAGGAACCGTCCGGCAGGCCGGATTTGGACTTTCCCCAATCCGGCTGCGCCATGTCGTGCGCGACAAGGGCCATGTAGTAGTTGGAAATAGTGCTGGGGGCGTTAAACAGCATAGCCCGTAGGTACTGCTTGATGTTGCGGACGCGGGTTGTGTTCTCCCGCAGGCCATCCAGCACAAAGCGGATATGTTCGCCGTTGAGCTTCATGTACTTTGACTTTACCAGCTCGGCGGGGTAGTCGTCCCCGGCAACACGAATCGTCTTGCGGGAGGTGCAGACGGTTTCCAGCATCAGGTCTACGATCTCGTCAAGCTGCTCCCGGTCAATTTGAGAATCCTGAATGAGATAGTCATACTCGATGTTCTCCAAAATGATTTCCCGATAAATCCGTACAGCCTCGTCCTTTCCCGTCCTTTTCCTTTCCGACGGCGTAGCCGCTGCCTCTGCAGGGGGAAGGGTCAGGGAGAGGAAAGGAATGGAATCGGTACTTTGTCCATCTGTATTTATTTTTTCTGTCTTTGGTAAGTAAGTTGTTTGTATATCTTTATTTAATTGCGTTGGATTTCCCGACGACGGATTATCCGATGTCGGATTTTCCAATACCGGGTTTTCCAATACCGGCTGCTCGTAGATGGTATAGACCATATCGGCCATTTTGCCTTTCGGGTCGCGTCCCTGCTCCCGCCTGATATATCCAGCCTTTTCAAGCTCCCATACCGCCGTCCTAATCGCGTCGATGCTTTCCCGGTTGATAAGGGACAGGCCCTTTAGGGTGTAGTCCCAATCCTCCGGCAAGGACAGCATTTGCGACAGCAGGCCCTTGGCTTTCAGGGACAGGGCCTTGTTCCGCAGGTGGTGATTTGACATCACCGTGTAGCCTCGATTCTTTTCTACGCGGAATACTGCCATATCAAAATCAGCTCCTTTCACAGTGAATTTGGCCCCGCTGCAAGACCGGTGAGCTTGCCCGGCTGATAGGGACACTCTGCATAGACGCAGAATTGATATTTCCAATCCGGGCGATAAAAGCGGCAGGTGCCGCAATCCTCCGGCGCGTCCGCCCCGCCGCCGTCGTAGTGATCGAAACCGGGCTTTTCCTGCATCAGCCGTTCAAAGGCCCGATTCTGGTCGGAAGTAAAGTACATAGTGTCACCTCCTTTCCTTGGGCAAAAAGAAATGCCTTTTTCGTCGCAGACTTACGAAAAAGGCATTTCAGGTGTGATTATAGAGATGTTTAATTGTCTTTAGATTTTTGAAAAGTCCCGGTTTTATGCGGGTTTGCGCTGGTTGTGCTAATCGGAACGAAGCTACACCCTCTGCTGGAACGCTGTACGATTGTCGGTGACAATCAAATCATCCGTGATATCCTGCGTATACCGCCTGCCTTTTGCTTGATTGCTGGTGATATTTTTCTCTCATACAAAAATGCTCCCTATATAGCTTTCAGTGTTTTATTTCACTGTTCGCTATATAGGAAGCATATCAAAAATCCGCACTCCGGGTGTATCCTATTACATTATTGATGTAGCAATGCGACAGTGACGCATTGTTACACAGTGCGTCCTCCGCCTCTAAAAAATACTCCTGTTCGCCCACGCACAGAGAAATCCAACCCTCGGTAACCAGAACATATTCCACGCTGTTGGAGAAATGTTCGATAGCCGAATTCGCATCCGGCATTCATTTCAATCTCATACAACTCAAAGTTACGCTCCGCACTCTTCGGATAATAGCTGAAAATGTGATACTGCTCCTCTGTCACGCGAGCATTTCACCCTCTAGATAGCAGTAGCGAATATAGTCCGGATTTGTGTAGTATACATTCGAATTAAAATCAGATATTTCATCACTGATAAAGAAAGAAAAGACATCCAGTATCGCCTGTGCCGCATCATCATTCTTCATCGTAGACAGCACCACCCCCTGATACAGCCTGCCGATAGATGTGAAAGAAGGTACCGTGTAACGGCATTCCACAACTGTGTCGAAGGTGCCATCCGAAATGTTATAATCTTCGATCAACTCATCCGAAACCTGTTCAAAACTCAAACAGTGGTTGACCTCTGCAAGCCGCAGCTGCCGTTCCATATCCGCTTTTGTAAAATGCCGCTTTTCGTTATCGTCAGCGACAACACGAACAACCCCTGTCACAGCAGCTCCCGCTCGAACAGCTCTTCGAGCGCTGCCTTCGGCACGCGCCACTCCCGGCCGACCTTCATCGCCGACAATTCCCCGTTTGCAATCATCCGGCGCACCTGCGGAATGCTCACCTGAAGCAGCTCCGCCACCTGTTTTACCGTTAAAATTGTTTTCATGCCCACGGCCCCTTTCCCCTGCCTATTATCTCGTTTTTACAGCAGCCGCGCTCTGCCTTGTAAATCGTATTATGGAGTTTGCGAACATGCACCTTGGAAAATCCCCACCTGCCCATTTGATCCTGCTGCGGCTGTACGTCGTATTGCTCCGAATACTGCCGCAGTTTCTGCATATTCACTTCGAACAGCTCACATACCTCCGCGATTATGTAAAAATCCTTCATCGCTTTGTAATCAATATATCGCATTTGCCTCGTCCTCACTATACATATTGTCAGCGCTGTACGCATTCTATCGTATCATACGCTATCTTATTGATATGTTAGTGATTTGATTGTAAAAGCACACGTTTTCTATGCCGGTCCACTGTGCAATGCGCCTATATATGCGAAGAACGACACTTCAATCTCTACGGTGCTTTCCCCGCCGCTATGTCCTTCATACGGTCGGGCCGATCATACGGGGACGGGTGATAGCGCGCGACCTCGAACTGCTCGCCTCCTGCTGCCGCCCATACCTCGCACTCACAGCCGAGAACGATCTGGACTGCAATCCCACGCTTACAGATACTGATGCTGTTTAAGAATCCTTATTGATATAGCGGCTCTGTGTTTTAACCTAAAAATGAGTAAAAGCAGGGGTACCGTTTCATGCGTATGAAATGGTACCCCTGCTTCTTTCTGCCGCTGCAGCATTTGCTCACGGCAGACCTTATTTCTGCATATCATTCAGTTATCACTCAGGCAGGCTTGCCCTCGTCCAGAGCCTTGACTTCATCGACTGTCAGCAGTCGAACAGACTGTGCGATTTCTTCATAGGAGAGTTTCCCCATTGCAAGCAACACACGCGCTGTTTCAATCGAATTGCGCTTAGCCGCTTCATTCTTCATATCTTCCATAATCTTGCACATAGTCGCAACTCCCTGCTTGACTGTTCAGCCACACATTCATCAAGTCAGCGCTTAGGCAGGCTTACCCTCGTCCAGAGCTTGACTTCATCGACTGTCAATTCCAAAGAGTCTGCGATTTCTTCATACGACAATTTACCCAAAGCAAGAATAGCACGAGCCGATTTGATAGCCTTTTCTCTCTCTGCCTTATGCGCCGCTTCATTCTTCATATCTTCCATAATCTTGCACATAGTCGCAACTCCTTGTATTATAGAGTAGTAGTTATTAGATCCCCTCTCCAAGGGCTGTGCTACAATGTAAAGGATGCTGTGGATTGGTTCGCAACTCCTACCGTCAGACGGTTCACGGAAGGCTCCGACCACAGCCCTTTACGGTATTGTTAATCAGTTAGATACCGCCAGACGGTTTATGTTGAACAAGGTTACAAGAGTAAAGTGTTCTGTGGAACCGGCATCAAATAAACATATCGGAGGTATTCATTATGATTTGTGTGGGTATTGATGTTGCCAAGGATAAGCACGATTGCGTTATCCTGAATTCGGAAGGGAAAGTCCTTGCAGGTGTATTCACCATTCCTAATAATGCAGATGGATTTGATACCTTGCTACAAAAGATTCACGGCTGCACAAGTCCAGATGACAAAATAAAAGTAGGACTTGAGGCTACTGGACATTACAGCTACAACATTCTCGGATTTCTGCTTAACCAAGGCCTGCCAACCTATGTTATCAATCCGCTGCACACCAACCTTTTCCGAAAAAGTATGAGTCTTCGTAAAACCAAGACTGATCGGGTTGATGCTAAAACTATCGCAGCTATGCTTATGTCTAATGTGGACCTCAAGTCCTACACAGATACAGCATACCACAACGAAGAGTTAAAGTCACTAACCAGATACCGATTTGATAAAGTTCAAGAAAGAGCTCAACTGAAACAATCGGTTTCTCGTTTGGTTACCATACTGTTTCCAGAGTTAGAAAAACTGGTGCCAACGCTGCATATGTCGTCTGTTTACGCACTTCTCATTGAATTTCCCGGAGCAAAGCAGATTGCCGAAGCTCATTTGACGCACTTGAAATCTCTCCTGAAAGATGCCTCTAAAGGCCGATATGGACGAGATATGGCAACAGAAATTCGTGATGCTGCCAAGCGTTCAATCGGTTCTGTTATGCCCGCTAAATCGCTTGAGTTGCGTCATACAATCCGCTTGATCCGTGAATTAGATTCAGAGATTAAAGATATTGAAGCAGCTATTGAGGCCATCATGGAAGAACTTCAGTCTCCCATTACGACTATTCCCGGCATGGGTTTTCGCATGGCAGCTATGATCCTTGCCGAAATCGGTGATTTCTCCTTTTTCGATTCTCCAGACAAGATCCTTGCCTATGCAGGCATGTCACCGTCCACCTATCAATCAGGGCATCTTTCATTGGCTGGAACCTACTCTCACATGGAGAAACGAGGCTCTCGCTACTTGCGCTATGCGCTTTACAACGCGACCAAGTATGTCTGCCATTGGGATCCGGGCTTTGCGGCTTACCTTGCTAAAAAGCGAGCTGAAGGAAAGCATTACAATGTTGCACTTTCTCATGCCGCTAAGAAATTGGTTCGGCTGATCTACGCCTTGGAGAAATCTCGGCAGCCGTACAGGCGTGCAGCTTAAGTTCTTATAATAAGCTCAGTTAGGCGTCCGACGGACGTCAGCTTTGCCATACCTTTTTTGAATCGTCTGCATTATTTTCACCTTTCCACACATTTGGGGTTGACTTCTAATAGTTAGTCTTCCTTATCTTCTTTAAGATAACGAACTCTGTCCGCCAGAATCTGATAATGCATTTCATCCGCACTCGTGCAGGCAAAATCATGCATCAGCTGTCCCAGCGCCGTATCATCTTTCATCTGAGCATTCACATACAGAATATGCGTCCCATCTCCGAACGATTCGCCGGTTTCCTGAACAGTTCGTTCAATACAGTAAATCGGACGTCCGCCTTTCAGCACATCATGCTCCGTGATAAAGATCACATAGGTTTCATTCAGATTCTCGTATTGCTCGCCCGGCTCTGTGATATTCGCATCGATCAGACTGCTGTTATATCGCGCACGCTTGACGCTTGCGCCTCTGTCGTCACGCTGAATTTCGATGTTGTACACGCGGTTTTCTTCGTCAACCGCCAGAATGTCCAGCCGTGCCGAGCGTCCCTGCAGATTTTTCATCTCGTGCTGCACATGCACCTACGCTACCTTCAAATCGCTTCTCTGCAGGATAATCTGCAGCAGGAATTCCGCGCATCCCTTATCCTCGAACACCTTGTTCATAAAGTCATCGTCCAGCAGACGCAGTGCGCTCAAGCGCTGCAGGTCCTCTGCATGCTTGCGCTCAAAATCCAAACTGCTCATATTATCACCGTCTTTTCTTTATCTTAATCTTACACCTTTGATTGGTTTTCGTCAATCAAAATCCGAACAATCGTTCTATTTTGACACAAATATCACTTTTTCAAAATGTTCCGCAGATTCTCCATCTGCTCATACTCACACGCATTTGTCAGCGTCACTGGATTGACTCCCGCCTGCTCCAGTTTCTTCACCAGTCCCATTGCTGTCTGGCGCTTGATGCCGAACTTCTCAGCGGTTTTCCGAATCGCCGCATTCATGCTTTCACTGTCGCTGACCTTGCGCAGCAGATACGCTGCCCGTTCTCTGGTCTTATCCTTCCACCGCTGTCCCGCAATGCAGGCGACCTCATCCTCATACCGCAAATGCGGACTTGTGTTATCCTTATACACGCGTTTTAGGTACCAGTCGATCACCTTGCCTGCTCGCTTCACGCCCTGCTTCAAAAACTGATAGTTCGACTTCTGTTTTCCGAGATGCTGCTTCATTGCACCGCGGTTCAGCTCTGCCTCGAGCCGAAGCACCCGCTTGCCCAACCGCCCCTCCGGCAGCCGACCGATCATTTGAAGCTGCGCCGTCTTGTCGTATGCAAAGAATGCCGCCTGTCTGCACTGCTGTCTGCACGAATGCTTATTCGCTTCCCTTACATTTTTCGCTTTGCCGTCCCCTTCCCGAAAACAAACCCGCTTGTAGTGGGGTAAAACAAACGCTTTCTGCAAAGTGCGGATGTATTGCTGCACCACTCCCGCCTCCTGAAAGGTCAAATCGCATGTCAAATCCATCCGACTGATTTTCATTCGGTCGATTGAACGCGGCAAGCCATACGGCTGCAGCAGCGAATCTACCTTCTCTACCATTGCGTGGTACTGCTTTTTGTCTGCTTGAAACAGTGCCGTTGGGTCTCCACTGGCAAGCACCCGGCACGGTTCAATCCGCACCTTCACGCGATAGATGGTATCCATCCGCGAGAGATACAGCCACACGCCCTGTTCGCGAAAAGCGTCCACGGTGTAATGCTCCGACCTGCTCCAGTAGTTTCCATCGCTCTTGCGCAGGAAATCTCCCAGACCGTCTTTTATCTCGTAATACTGTGCGGCTGTCAGCGTCATGCCAACCGCGCAGGTATGTATCCCTGTGTTTTGCTTTACTTTGCTCATTTCTTCTTTCTCCTGTTCTTCTGGCAGACCGTGCAGTGCTTGCAGCCCTTCTTCATCTTCTGACCGAAACGCCCCAGCAACAGCTGCGCCATGCAGTGCTCATTATCGTCACAAAACTCCTTCATCATGTCCAACTGCTTCATTCCCCGCAAGGTCGGGTGTCCATCGTGAAGGATTGCCAGATTGGTGTAATAGTCCTCATCACTATAAAGCAGAACCGCGTGTGCCTTCTGACCATTGCGGCCCGCTCGTCCGCTCTGCTGCATGTAATCCGTCAACGACAGCGGCATGTTGAAGTGGATAACAAAGTCCACGCTGTCAAGGTCAATACCCATGCCGAATGCGGAGGTTGCCACCATGATCGTCTTCTTGCCGGACAGAAACTCGGATTCATTAGCCATTCGCGCTTTCGGCTTGAGACCTGCGTGGCTCATGGTTACCTGCCCGCTGTACTTCTTATCAAGCAGCTTATAGACAGCCTCCACCGCCTTGCGGGTATTACAATAAACGATTGAAGAATTGACATGATACTTGCTCAAATATTTACGGATCAGCTTACGCTTTTCCTCTCGGTTTTTCGCATGCTGTTTGATGTATACAAGTTTTGGATTGTATAAATCATTCCGATGCATCGCCGGATTCTGCATGTGCAGGCACTGGGCAATCTCCGCCATATCGTTCTCCGTCGCGGTTGCCGTTAAGGCCGTTATGATGGGACGCGGCTCCAATTCATCGATAACCTGTCCGATATCCAGATAGGCATCTCTGAAGGAATAACCCCAGTCCAGCACGGCGTGACATTCGTCCACGACGACCATGTAGACCGCCACTGCCTTCATCGTGCAAAGAAATTCCTCCTTGCTGAACTGTTCCGGCGTCACAAACAGCATCTGCACCTCACCGCTTATAAACTTCTGCAAGCATTCTCTCTGCTCAGACTTCTTCATTGTCGAATCCAGGCGGGCTGCTCCTACGCCGTGTTCACGCAGCTTGCGCACCTGATCGTGCATAAGCGACAGCAGCGGTTCGATTACGATAGTTCTTTCTTCTCCATGCACTAACGCCGGAATCTGATAGATCGCCGACTTGCCCGCAGACGGACGTGCGACAACCATCGTATCCCGACCCTCCAGAATGTCGTTGATTGGCTTTACCTGTGACTTGCGCAGCTTTTCGATGCCCATGATGTTGGCTGCTTGCTTAATTTTGCGTTTTATATCCATAATACGTTCCTCCAAAATATCCAGATTATTTTGGTGTTGCATCGAGTGTAAAAAGATAATCACGTTTGGTGTACATCCATCTTTCCGTCACTCAATTTACAGTGCTGCCATACAGATTACTGTCATCTGCCCTGACTAAACCGTTGAGCATTATCAGGCATTCCGTATGCATATTCATTTGCATAATTTATCAATATGTATTAGGCTCTTCTGCCCTTGCGCTCTTCTTCAGCAATCTTTCTGCACATAGTATTCCGCGCCTTCTCATCAATCACCCCCTGCTCAAACAGCCGTTCATTAAAGTACTGGAGCCATATCGTCTCCGCCATTTTTCTTTTCTCCATCTCCGTGCCCATCTTCGTCACGCTCCTATTAACAGATTAACGGCGCTTTGTCAAGCATTCTCGTTATCCGAATGTCTGCGTGAGTGTAATTTGTTACTATCCCCCCATATACGCAAGGCCCTCATGGGTATATGGCAAACAGAATTTTTATGCCGCAAAAATACCGTGGAACACCGGAACGTCGGAACACGCCATTTTTTGCAACTTTTCAGCGCACTTACTGATTTTGTAAAATTCGCTGCAGGTATAAAAAAGAGCAGCCCAACCGTCTGGTCAGGCTGCTCCGCAGCATACAATATTTCAACGTATCAACAACCCTATATCATAGTTTTCTCATAGTCATGAACATCGGCATCTGATAACACCAAAAAATTTTTCCGCATATTCTCTTTACTCATGATATAATGCAGATATACTTTTCTTGGGGGGAGATCTGCCTATGAAACCCATCATCGTCCTCACCGCGTCCGAGCACACCGAACTCGGTTTCCGCACATGGAACCACACCGCTGAGGCCATCTGGAGCCATGACCTGTCCCTGTTTTTCGTGCTGTCCGGCGAGGTGACCTTCCGACTATCCGAACAGTTTCATACGCTCACCACTGGTAGCATGATCGTCTGCAATCCCGGCATACTGTTCACTCTGGAAACGCTCCGCAGCAGCGTTGCACTGGAAATCTGCATTCCTGCTGCACAGCTGAAAACCGCCGGATGGCAGCCGGTCGCGCTGACCACACACGGTGATGATTCGTCTGCAGAGCCGCTTCGCGCCCTGTTTTCTCAGCTGTTTTTCAACTACATTCAAGATCAGCCCGTCCACGAGGAACAGGTAAACGCCACGCTGCAGTGGCTGTCGGATAACTGTCCGGCGGCGCCGCAGGCTCCCGCGGTTTCCGACCGCTCCCGCAATCATATACAGACCGTACTGCGCTATCTTTTACACAATTTCGCGCAGCCGCTTTCGCTTGAAGATGCTGCCGCATTTGCCGAATTGTCCGCCAGCCATCTGTCGCACCTGTTCCGCACGGTGCTCGGCACCTCCTTTTCCGAGTACCTGATCTCTCTGCGGCTGCATAAAGCCGCATGCCTGCTGCTGCAATCCGAGTCCTCTATCACCGATATCGGTCTGGATGTCGGATTCTCCAGCACCAATATGTTCATCGAGCATTTCCGTCGGCATTTCGGCGTTACGCCCGGACGGTACCGCCGTCTGCATGCCGATGAAGCTGTACCGCTCTCCACGGAAACGTCTGCGCCGGATTTCTCACGGCTCATGCAGTACATCAGCCCGTCCTTCCTCAAAAAGCAGGAGGAATGCGAAAAACAGCAGATCACGCTTGACCTGTCCGCCTGCCATACCGAACCCATCCGGCCCACATGGCGCAATCTGCTCAACATCGGCTATGCCCGCTGCGGACTGCTTGCGCCGATACAAGAACAAATTCGTACCGCTCAGCGTGAGATTGGATTCCGTTACGTCCGTTTTCACGGCATTTTCGACAGCGATATGCACATCTACGAGGAGAACGCAAACGAACAGCCGGTCTACAATTTTCTCTACGCCGATATGCTGTTCGACTTCCTGCTGAGCGTTGGACTGCATCCCTTCCTCGAACTGAGCTTTATGCCGCCTGCACTTGCGCGCAACAAAGAATACATGTGGAAAAACGATTCCTTTTCTTCGATCTACAACAACCGCGAAAAGTGGATCGCACTGGTGCAGACAACACTGCGTCACCTTGTCGAACGCTACGGCATGGAAGAAGTGCGTCAGTGGAAATTCACCTCTATCCAGCTGAATCCGGAAAAGCCGCTGCGGTTCAGCATACTGTCCGAATCCAATTATTACGACTTTTACACGACGACCCGCAGTACCGTCAAGAGTGTCGATCCGCAGCTTACATTCGGCGGTCCTGGCTGCTTCGCCAGTTCGCTGTGGGACGGCGACCTGATCCGCAATTTCGTCGAATTCTGCAAGGAACATGACTGTCTGCCGGACTTTTTCACCTTCCAGTGCTACCCCTACCAGACGATGGAATACAGCGATGCCTTCATCGCGGCTACGCGGCACCAGCGTGCCGAACCGCTCATCATCAGCAACGACAGCAACTATGTGCAGCACTTTTTGCAGGGCATCCGCGAACTGCTGTCCCAGTATCATGTAGACGAGCCGCAAATCTGGCTGGAGGAATGGAACTCCACTGTATGGCAGCGCGATATCTCCTCGGACACCGTGTACAAATCCGCATGGCTGGTCAAAAACATCTGCGAAACGATGCCGCTGGCCGAAGGCTTTGGCTACTGGACACTCTCCGATTTAATCGAGGAACGTCCGCTGCTGCAGCCTGCCCTGTTCCACGGCGGCTTTGGCCTGATGACCATGAACGGTCTGCCCAAAACCGGCTGGACAGCGCTGACACTTCTGCAGCATCTCGGCGAACAGAAAATCGGCAGCGGAGACGGCTGGTTTGCTGCCCACAGCGGCAGTTCGATTCAGCTGCTGTTCTATCACTACTGCCACTACGACAACCTGCATCGTCACCGCAACCTGACGCAGAATTCTCCGCAGAGTGTATATCAGGTGTTCCTGCGCCGTCCGCCCAAGGAAATCATCGCGGTGATCGAAGGTCTCGGTGACCGTCCCTGCCGTGTCAAGCGGTACACACTCAGCCGCACACAAGGCTCGATCTTCGACTGCTGGGTCGCGCTCGGCTGTCCTGCCTACCCCAGTCAGACCGATATGGAATACCTGTATCACGCCGGACAACCTGCTCTGCGTACCTCACTGGAAATGCCGGAGAACGGCACACTGACGCTCCATGCACTGCTGCAGCCGCACGAAATACAGCTTTGGTGCATCGATCCTATCTGAAATCCATCCCATATAGTCGAAATATTCCCTTTCTGACTATATGGGATTTTTCATAAAAATCACCCACCTGTTTTTGTCTGTTTGATAGAAATCCCGTTTTTCTGCTGTGTTTTTTCACATTCTTCCCTTTTGTTTCACTTATACAGCCGATATTTTCCATGAGATACGCAAAACATCGCATAAAACCGGTATTCCATAAATCATAAAGCGGTATCTTCCCGACTGAACTGCCGTTATACTGATATCAAATCAGAAAGCTGCAGCACGACTTCACAACAGAAAGAGGGATAAGCATGAAACAAGCTACACGAACGATTTCCGATAGAGGCAATGTGAAAACCAGCCTGTTTGAGAAGATTTCCTACGGCATGGGCGATGTCGCGTGCAACGTCGTATTTGCACTCACCAGCGGTCTCGTTACCTACTTTTACACCAATGTTATGAGCGTATCTGCCGGTCTTGTCGGCATGATTATGCTGCTTTCGCGTTTCTTTGACGGCTTCTCAGATCTGGCCATCGGCGTTATCATGGACAAGGTACACTCCAAGCACGGACGCGGACGTGCCTGGGTACTCTGGATGACGATTCCCTACGGTGTAACCGCCGTTGCGCTGTTCTGTCTGCCGCCGCAAGCGACCGGTATTGCGCAGGCGCTGTACATTTTCGTCACCTACAACCTGTGCACCACGGTTGTTTACACCGCGCTCAACCTACCGTATGCGACGATGGCACCGCTTATGACGCGCGATGAAAACGATCTGGCTAAGATTAATCTGTTTCGCATGTCCATGTCTCCGATCGGCAACCTGATCGTTTCCGCTGTCACACTGCCGCTGATCAACCGCATGGGCGGCGATCAGGCTGCATGGATCAAGGTTACGCTGGTATACGCCGTTGTTGCCATGATCCTGCTGCTGTGGTGCTTTTTCGGCACCAAAGAGCGCGTCAATTTCCAGGCCGCTTCTAAGGCCGAAAGCCTGCCGCTCTCACAGCGCATCAAGGCTCTCGGCAAGAACAAGTATTTTCTGATCATGATGGGCGCCACGCTCACGCTGGCTATCTACCAAACGCTCAACGGCACGGTTGCCACTTATTATTCGCAGTATGTACTCGGTCACAACGAGTTTTACAGCGTGCTCAACCTCGCAGAAAACATCCCGCAGATCATCGTTATTATGATCCTTGCACCGTTCATCAAGCGGTTCGGCAAACGAAATCTGGCGCTGGCCGGCGCGATCATCGCTGCTGCGGCTCAGGTACTGCTGATGGTGCAGCCGGATAACTTCGGCTGTGTTCTTGCTGCAGCCGCGCTGCGCGGCATCGGCAAGGCTCCGTTCATGGGCGTTGTATTCACCATGACCGCTGATATCATCAACTACGGTCACTGGGTCACCGGTGTGCGTGTACAGGCGCTGACTTTCAGTGCATCTACGGTCGGCATGAAGTTCGGCGGCGGCATTGCAGGCTGGCTGATTGGTGTGCTGATGGAGAAATCCGGCTTTACCGGTCTGGTGCAGGAGATTCCTTCCGCGGTCAGCATGGTAAAGGGACTGTACATCTACGGCTCGTTTATTACTTGGGTCATCATCGCCCTGTTCATGTTCAGCTACAAGTTGGAAAAGCAGTATGACACCATGATGGCCGATATGGAATCCAAGGGCATGCTGCAATAACAAAGTCCAATGGTATGAAGTCAAGTAGGTGATACAAGAAAATTTTGAAGAAAAACAGTGCAAATACACCGTACCGGCCGCAAAAAAGCAACACCAATCCAAGCCCTGCCTCTGTAAATTAAAAAACAGGGCTGCTGACGTCAGCAAGGTTAAGCTGTTTGCTTAACTCTCCGGCAGGATATACAGGCGGTTATCCTTCAGCAGTCGAAAGACCAACCGGACCAGTTTTCTGGCAGTTAAGGCGAGTGCGCGTTTATGCTGGTACTTGTTGACCTCTTTAAATTTGAGGTCATAGTAGCGCCGAAACTCGGAGTCGCATCTTCTCACGGAGTTGGCGGCCTCCAGCAGGTAGTAGCGGAGATAGCGGTTGCCGGATTTGATCATTTTGGAATGCTCGGCTTCAAAGTCACCGGACTGGTTCCTGTGCCAGACAAGACCGGCAAATTTGGCAACCGAGGCTTGAGAGTCAAAACGATGGATATCGCCGATTTCAGCGATGATACCAGCGGAGTAGACCTTGCCAATGCCGGGGATGGAGGTCAATGTATTAGGGATGATTTCAAACTGCTGCTCAATGGCTTTGTCCAGAACCTTGACCTGTTTTTCCAAGGCACGCATCGAAGCGATAGAAACGGCCATAGCTTGATTCACGGAATTGTTTACAGTGATTGGCAGGCGGTACGAATCTCTAGCTGCAACACGGATAGCTTTTGCCTTGGCTGCAGGGTCTGCAAAGTTTCTGCCAGTTTCATCAATAAATGCGGTCAGTTCTTCTAAATCAGCATTTGCCAGATCGTCCACGGTTTCAAACCGTTCCATGAGTGCGATAGTAGTCGCGCTGGTATTCTGAATATCCTTAGCCTGCGCGATACCGGAGCATTTGAGAAACAGATAGTTTGCAAACCGCTGTTTTTCCCTGGTTAGGTTCTGAATGATGTCAAATCTGGATCTGGTAAGCGTTTTGAGTGCCTGGTAGCGATAGTCGTCCATATAGATCTCCTTGGCAATTCTGCCGAAACGGAGATGATCGGCGATCACGAAGGCATCCACCCAATCGTTCTTTGGCAGGTCAGAATAGGCTTCCTTGAACTTTCGAACCTGCTTCGGATTCAGCACATGGATTTTCCGTTGGAACCGGCCTAAGTTGCCGTCCTCACGGAGTGCGTAAACAAGGCTGTCCCCATAGATAGAGGTAGCTTCCAGACCAATGACCACATCGCTGAGCTGAACAGCTTCCAGCGCCGACACGATTCTCTCTGAGAGTATTTTAGCACCGCCAAGGTTGTTTTGCACGGAGAAGCTGGAATGCTTGCTGCCGTCTGGCTTCATCAAGTAGGCAACATTATTCCTGCTGCTCACATCAATGCCAACGAATAATGGATTCATAATTTTCACCTCCCCACATGGAGATTTCAGGCCAGCAGGCTTTGAGATACCCATGATAACCGGAGCATCCGCAACCTCGCGTATTAGAATCATTCCAGAACCGGCCAATGCGATAGCCCTCACTGCTGAAAGGGCGGCCTGCGTTCTGGCAAACAGCCAATGAGTTTGCAGCTAACTTCCGGTTCAGGGGAACGGACTTTGCATGAAGCAGCCTTGCGGCTCAACTGGAGGCAGAAGAACTTGACCCTGCTGTCCTACAGCTATTGTATCACGGGCACCTCAAAGCCTGCTGATACCTGAAATGATTAACTTTTAAACTTATTATACGTTATACAAGGAGTGGATACTATGATCGCCAACCGCATTACCTTAAACGCCGACCCGTGTCATCCGTACACGCCTGCCTATGTCGGCCTGTATGAAAACGTATTTACCATCGGCACCAAACAGCGTCGCATGCTCACCTACATTCCAGAAGACACCAAGTCCTCCACCTCCGGTATCTATCTTTTTCCGCCGAATGGTGTGACGGCCGAGCAGTTCCTGACCGAAAGCAACTGGATCGACATCGCTGACGGCGAGGAACACCGCGAAAAGCTGGTGCTGTTCGTACTCGAAGCCGCAGACGGTGGTTGTTGGGACACCGAAGAAGCCTACGAAGCCGCAGGCGGCGAACATGAATACGTCTGGCAGGCTTTCCAAACCGGCATGGGCCGTGAGCTGTGCTGTGTTTACGAAGGCAAGCGTTACATTGTCGGCTACCGCGAAGGCGGCACGGTCGCACAGAAGTTCGCCATGTGGAACCCTGCCGATATCGGCGGCATCGCAACGGTAGACGCACCGCCCGTGCAGCAAAGCTATATTGATGCTGCAGCCCAGTCCCTCTGTCCTCGGCTGCACAACTATGTGGACGAAGCCTGCAGCCGCAGCATCAAAAAGAGCGACATTCCCATGCGAGCCTGGTTCATCGACAGCAAGGATGTTTCCGACCGTCCAGAAGTACTGCACTGGCGGCATGCCAACTGCGATGAGCCAGATGCCCGTCCGATCGAGATGGACACCAAGGAATACTACCGTACCAAGCCGCTGGCCCATCCGCTCGACGGAGAAATCGAAGGCTACTCCGTTTGGGTCACGCAGACCGACAAGGCATCTGAGCAGTTAGGCAGACGCTGGAACCGCAGTATCTGGAAGAAATTCCTATACCAGTATACCCGCTGGGCCGGAAACCCGGGCGGCTCGTACCGCAAGGCGCTTGACCCAGTATGCGACCTCGGCATGGAGTATCACTACGAGACCGTGGACGACTGGAAGCGCGAATGGTATGTGCATGTGCCCAAGTCTGTTGCCACGCACCCAGATACGCCGGTTCCGCTGGTATTCGTGCCGCACGGCTACACCTGCACCGGCGAGCTGTGCGTCCGCAACGCCGATTGGTACCGTGTTGCCGATGAATACGGATTCATCGCCGTGTTCCCGACCGCGCTGCTCGGCACCATTCAAGGCTCCAGCCCGGAAGTCGGCGTGCTGCCGACCAACTGTCCGCTTCCTGCGTGGAATGTCTACGACGATCCAGACAAGCCGGATGAGTTCCGCTTCTTCCAGCATATGCTCAATGATGTATGCGCACATCATGCGATCGACCGCACCCGTGTTTTTGCTTCCGGCACCTCAATGGGCAACCTAATGGTGCAGTATCTGGCTCTCAAAAAGCCGCAGTGGCTGACAGCGATCGCACCAACCTCCGGTATCATCCACATGATTGGCGGCGAAATTATGCTCAACCTAGACGACGTGAAACACCGTGACCGCATTGACATTCCGGTCTGGATGTTCGGCGGCGAAATGGAGGCCTGGCTGCTCGACTGGATTCCCGCACCGGGCAACCGCACCGGCAAAACGCTGTACGCATGGTGGGAACTGAACCAGATGCACGGTGATCCGCCGACCGATTTCACCGATTCCAAAACCGTGATGGAACGCTGGCATGACTGGACTTACGAAAAGGATGGCATTCCTATGCTCAAGTTCACCGGCATTGATTACTATCCGCACGGCTCCAATCCGGAAATGTCGTACCGTATCTGGACAGAATTCTTTTCCAAACTGTCCCGCTCTGCAGACGGCACTCTGCACTGGGAAGGCTGATCGGCTATCTTCTATTACATCTATAAATGTAAACAAAAAACAGGGCAACTATTTGCCCTGTTTTTTTGCTCTGAATAGCACCAGTGCCACCCGAATCCTGTTCCGCGTTTTCTCGTCGATCAATCCCGCCGCATACGCCTGCTCGTTGAAATAGCTGAGCCAGATTTCCTCTGCGGCCTGTTTTTTTGCCTGCTCTATACCCTGCACGAAAACTCTCCTCTCTGAGCTTTCTGGTATAATATATATTTTCTGAAACTCTCATTTCAGTTTTCCACGCAGACAGATTTTTATACATAAAAACCCGCTCGTTTCCTATCGAAACGAGCGGGTCTCCTATCCGTAATGGTCTGTCAATCGGCAAAGTAAATCTTATTCAGCAGAATACATGCATAGCGCTTTTTATGGCGGTATCAATCTTGCGTTTTCTTTTTATATCCGCAGTCGCAGTACGGGCCGCCGGAGGCGAGTGTATACTCCCGCATAAAATCTGCCGCACCGCCTGCCTCTGCCATCGTGTAATCCAAATGACACATTGCAGGCGTGAGGTCGTACAATCCCAGCTCGCGCATCAGCGTACAGATGCCGCACTTGATAAAGCGCCCCTCATAGCCGCTTCCGTCGGGGTATTCGATAAAATCCATGTTCCAGGAATACGGGTTGCGGTCTGCGGCTTTCAAAGCAGCGGTGGCTTTCATGGCGGCAATGTCCTTTGCGGTAAACTTGCTTTTTCCGCTCATGCGGCAAAACCACCGCATAGGAGCAGTCATCATCGCTTTGGCATAATAATCCGTCAGGCGATCCACCTCCGGCCGCTGCGGCATGGAAAGAATGAACGCGCAGAGCATAGCACAGCCCACGATGTTCAACCGAAACTGGTCTTCTCTCTCGAACTCCGGCAGACGAGCGATGATCTCTTTGTATCTTGACTTTGAGGCTTTCGTAATACTCGCCGCCGCTGCCTTGTCATAGCCGAATACAGCGGTCAGCTGCCTGCGGAAGGACGCCGCGAACAGCACCCACATCCCCATGGGCATGCCTGCATATTTCATCGCAAATACCTCCCGGCCTCCCTTTCCAGCGCGCGCCACACGGGATAATCCGCGCCGTTCGCGTCGAGAAACGCTTTCATATCGCGGTTCAGTACGCTCATCTCATCGACGGCATTCATCGCATGGTCCGACGCGCAGAGCTTTCCCAGTGAGGTCGCACACATGAGCTTGAAAAAGCGCAGACAGGTCCTGCGGTATGCTGTGCTTTCGAAGTTCTCGTCGGCCTTCGGCAAGATCGTGTGTCCTGCGTTTCGAAGGGCACGGTAGCCCTCAATGTTCGCGTCGATCATGCGGTTTAGATACGCCGTATTGCCCTTCAGTTTTTTCAGGTTGCCGTCTGTCTTATAGCAGGCAAAGGCGGCCGGCAGCACAAACGCGGCATGACAGAGCAGATAATCCTCCATGTTCGGCTCGTAAACGACCTTATATTTTGTGCCGTTAAAAATTTTCTCAATCAGCTGTTTGTTGGAGCCTGCACCCGGCAGCTGCCCGATAGTGATCTTTTTCAGATCGATGGAAACGACCCGGTCTGCCTCCCGATGCCCCGCCGAAAGCGCAAAGGCAAACAGCACGTTCTTCTCCGGCAGCGCCGCCGCCAGTGCCCTCGCCTGTACGTTATTGCCCACAAAAACGATGTTTTTCGTCCGGTTCTCCCGCAGTGTATCCATAATCGCGTCAAGCTGTGTGCAGCGCATGACGACGAAAATCACATCATACAGATCGTCCGGCGACAGTTCGGTCACAACTGAAATTCGGCTGACCGACACGCGCGGCGAAAACTTATCCTTGATCCGCAGTCCGTTCGCTCGAAGCTGCTCCGCCCACGTTCCCCGCGCGAGCAGGGTGACATTCTTCCCTGCGCGAAACAGATTTCTCGCAAGGTTGCAGCCGAGCACGCCTGCTCCATATACCAGAATTCTCATGCCTTTATCTCCATCCGTTCCTCGTTTTCTGTTTCCGTTTTGGCTTCTTTCCGGCAGACAAACCATGCAATGCCCTTCACATTTTCAAGGGTTACGGCTGTGTACATGTGCTCCAGCCGTTTTCTTAAGCTGGAAACTGTTTCATAGGGCGGTGTAAAAAATCCCGTCTTTTCATAAATATGCCGGACGAACCAATCCGTCCGCTTGTGCTCGTCCACCACATAGAAGCAGCCGCAGAATGTCCCGCCGGGTCTCAAGACCCGGAAAACTTCCCGATAAGCAGCCTCCTTATCCGGGAATGCATGAAAGCCGTTCAACGACAAAACGATGTCGAATTCACCGTCTGTAAAGGGAAGCGTACCTACATCCCCCTGCTGAAAGGTTACATTTTTCAGGTGCAGTCGATTCGCCTTTTCCTGTGCCTGCCCCATCATATCGGCTGAGTAATCCAGACAGGTAATATCCGCCTCCGGCAGCGTCCTGTAAAGCGGCATGGTCAAAATTCCGGTTCCCACCGGCACCTCCAGCAGTTTGCCGGAGAAATGTTCCGGGATACCGGACAACGCATTTTCCAGATAGGCATCGCATTCCGCCTGATTCATATCCCATACCAGGCGGCACACCGCTTTTCCGCTCAGGGTAGAGCAGGTGATCATGCCATCATAAAAATTGTTGACGCCTGTCAGCCGATAGGCGCTGCGAATCGCTTCTTTTCGCTCCATGTTCACTCCTCCTCCAATATTTCACCGCTTTATTCACCATAACGCACAGGCAGCCCTATTGGGCTTTGTGCTTCTTCATCGCAACCAGCGCCTTCTTTTCCTGATCCCGACCAGAAAACTGGATCTTCACAATCTGCATCTTCATCATTCCATCACCGACTTTCGCCAGAAACCGGAAAAAACCGCTGACGGAACGGTCTTTCAGATCGCTGTAACCTAACATATAACCCCTGCTGGATACCTGCAAACGGCTGTCCCACGGGGAAAGCTCATTTTTCGCATCCGAAACAGAGAAATACGCGCCCACATCTTGAATCTTTGCGGTCTTGAGCCATGTTTTTGCAATCATCTTCACCGCCGTCCGGTTGGCGGCATCAAAGACCAGCACCCCGCCGGGAAAGGCATTCGCCATCCCCTGCACCAGCACCCTGACCTGCTCCGTCAGAAAGTAATAGAACACCCCGGCGGCAAAGAACACTGCCCCGTCGGAGGCATCGATCTTGTCAAACCATGCGGGGTCTTTCAGGTCGCAGGGGATGTTTTGCTCCCGCTCCCCGGCAGGCAGCAGCTGCTGCCGCAAGGCAATCACATCCGGGAAGTCCAGATTGTAGATCTTGCATCTGCCATTGTCACAGGCTCTGCCGGTATTATCCAGCCCGCAGCCCAGATTGACCACCGCTGCGTTGGGATGGGTCTTCAGATAGTCCCGCACTTCCCACGCAAGGTCATTCTGCCGCATGGCTACCTCCAGCGCACCGAACCGCTGCATCAGGCTGCGGGAGTTTTTCTCAGCCTGCGAAAAGTCGTAGTCGATCCGGTCGATCAGACATACCGCCGTCTCGTCCCGATAAAGGTTCGGATACAGTTCGGTACACAGCTTCCGGGAATACAGCGGAATGATCAGCGTTTCCTGCACGGTGTTTTTCTCGATTTTATATTTCATATCGGTATCTCTCCCTTCCTGATAAAGGGCAGCTTCGGCATACCGTCATGCTCAGCGATAGATGCCAGCATTTCGGCAAATCCCCTCGGATCTCGTATCTGATATTGCATATGATCGTATCCCTCAAACACGGGATAATGGCCGCAAGGGTAGGCTTCCATCACGGCCTGACGGTATTTGAAATGATCTTCTATGCTGCCGAACTCGAAATAGATCTGTTTTTGCAGTTCTTCGGGAAGGGACGGAAAGGGTTTATCCTCCAGGCTGTCCGAAATCTGCCGACGCAAATTTGTGTAGGTCAGATTTTCCCCTGCGGCTATAAAATACGGCTTTATGGAATCATCATCACACCACAGGATCTTTTTCAGTGTGCCGCCCTTCGACCAATACAGGCTTTTGATGACCAGATACAAAAACGGCGTCATTATGCGGCGCGTACCTTTTCCGATTTGTGCAAACTGCCCGCCGTCAAAGAAAATGTGTCCAATGGGCAGCTTTGTGCCTATTAAAAACGCCATAGCAAGATCAGCACCGATCGAAGAAGCCACAACCAGTTCAAGGTATTCCACTCCCTGCGATTTCAGATATTCTTCCACCTGACGAATCTCGTCCGCTTTGCTGACATATTTCTGCCCTTTGCAGTACACGGTGGAGGTGGGTAAAATGCAGAAATACCGATCCTGTAAATATTTCGCAACCGGTTCGCTGCTCTCCCCTGTCACGCCCATTGCATGAAAGAACAGCACCGCAGGATGATTCCTGTCGCCGTATGTTTGAAACAGCATTACTTGTTCCTCCTGTATCCGTTTTCATCCCGGTATTCGGGATGCGCCTTTCCGTATGAGTCCTGATCGCCGCAGATGGTGCAGTCACACTTGCCACTATTCGCACAGGCAGTCGTCCGTACCAGTCTTGCGTGAAGCAGCTCCATGGATGCAAAATCCACATTGCACAGGGCTGGCATGATCTCTGTAACGCCGTCGTAAGCCACAAGCACCGGGGCGTTCTGAAATTCGCAGTCTTTTATCTTCCCACGCCCTTCAAGTACCCACTCTTTGCTTTTTTCTCGGTATCATCGGATTCATCATAGGCATCGTAAAGCGCATTGGGGTCGTGGACTCTCTTTCTGAAAGGCGAGCACAGTTCATTTTTGTGTGCAAAGGCAAACTCCATATTGTCCGTCCAACCGGTGTGACCCGTGATGAAATACGGTCGAAGTCCCCGTGCGCGCAGCTTTTCCTCCAGCGCTGCCAACGATTTTACCGCCAGCCTGTTATCCTCCGCCAGACCGGAAATGAAGCTGTAGCCGCCGTCTGCACCGAACCAGATGGTGTCACCGGTAAAGAGATATTTCCCGTCCACAAGGTACACCATGTGTCCCCATGTATGACCCGGAACGAGAAAGCACTCGATTCTGATCCCGTCGATGTCGATAACCTCGCCGTCGTGCAGCAGCACTTTTTCATTGTTGATCGTCACCTGCGGCAGCTTGTAAAGGTGGTAAATGACCCTGCGGCGCACCTCGCCGGTCAGATAGCGGTTCTCGATCTCGCCAATATACAGCGCAGCATCCCGAAACAGTCCCGGACTGTCCGCCTCCACCGCGCCTACATGGTCGGTGTCCTGATGCGTGATGAGAATGTGCCGAATGCTTTTCGGGTCGATACCAAGCCAGCTCATTTTCTCCGCCAGACGGTTATAGTTGTATCCGGCATCAATCATAATGGTGGTATCGCCCTTGCGGTAAAAGAAGATATTTGCCACCCACTCCCGCACACAAGCGACATTTTCATCGATCCAGCCGGTGTTCAAAGGCTTAAAGATCTCCTTGCCACGGTACATCCGGCTCATTGCTTTTCTTTGAAATTCCGTTGCCTTTTTCGACATGATCGCACCTCATTTCTGTGCTGTGACACACAGCCAGCCCTTTTTATTTTTGTGACTCTGAACCCTGCCAAAGCCTGCTTGCTCCAGATACACTTTCAGATCAGCATCCGTATAGATGGTCATACCGTTAATGATTTGCGTCCATTTGTCGTCTTTTGCTGTTTCGCCGTTTGCTTCGTTACAGATGAAAAAAGTCCCGCCGGGCTTCAGCACCCGATAGACCTCTCTGAAATTTTGCGCAAGTTCCGGCCAGAAATAGACCGTTTCAAATGCGGTCACTACATCAAACTGCTCCGCTTCAAACGGCAACTCTGCTACACTTGCCTGCTGCACAGTACACTGCCCTGCTGCAATGGCACCTGCATTGACCTTTCGCGCTTTTTCTACACTGACTGCCGAATAGTCGATGCCCTGCACCTTGCCCTTGGGACACAGCTTCAGCAGCGTTTTGATGTTCGCTCCACCGCCGCAGCCGCAGTCCAGCACCATGGCATCCGGGGCAGGCTGCAAAAAATGCAATCCCCACGCTGCCATTGCACTGTGCCCAAAGTTCATCATGGCAACCATGATCTTCCCGCCAAGACCTACAGGCTTGCGAGTGTTTTCAAAGAATGACATATCACACCTCCGTTTTCTCACATTCCACATAAGTCAGCGGAAAAGAGGCCTGCAGCACGATGCTTTTCCGCACGGTCCACCCGTTTTCCGTCAGAAAGGCCAGATATTCCCCGCTTGTCCATCTGCTGTGCAGCGGAAAGCCTGCCAGCCGCATCAGAAAGGCTCTGCCTTTTCCGGAAAAGGAGTTTTCTGCGTGCGTAAAGGTCGGCGCCGCCAGAACACCATCATTCTTCAAAACGCGCTTGATCTCATGCAGTGCTCTCTCCGGCTGAGGCACAATGTGCAGTGCATTGGAAACAATCACCACATCGAACGCCGCATCCGCATAAGGCAGACAGAACATGTCCTGCACCGAAAAATGCAGGTTTTCAGCATGATCTTCTCGCTCAGCCTGCCGGATCATTTGCTCGGAAGCATCTGTTACCTCGATGTACTCTGCCGCATTTGCTATATGCTTCGCAATCAGTCCGGTGCCGGCAGCCAGCTCCAGTACGGTTTTATCCCGCACCACCGGACGCAGCAGTGCATACATTCTGTCATAAGCCGCCGCATCCCTGCGCATAAATCGGTCGTAGATTATCGCAGTCCTGTCCCAGAAATTTCTGCGGTTCTTCATTTTCGTTATCCTCCGCCGTGCCGCTTAGATACCTATCTGCGGCGAGTTTAGTTAGTTTTAGCTAACTATTATCTAACTATATAGTAGCAAAGGTGTTGACAAATTGCAAGGATAAGTCTCATCCGCTGTACCTATATTGCGCCCAAAGCACAGGGTTGCATCCGCATCATTATCATGATATACTAATCATGATACAACGAACTTTCGAGGTGCAGCCTTATGGACATCTTTACAATACGGCAGCAGCTGCGCACAACGCGGCTCAGCGATATCCCGCTCCGCGTGACCTTTTACGCGCGCGTTTCGACCGACAGCGATGAACAGCTCAATTCGCTCGACAACCAGATTGGCTACTACCGCGACTATATCACCCGCAACCCGGCCTGGACGTTCATCGACGGCTATATCGACGAAGGTCTGTCCGGCATGACGACGCGCAAGCGCGACAACTTCCAGCGCATGGTGCAGGACGCGAAGAACGACAAATTCGACCTCATCCTCACCAAGGAGATCACCCGTTTTGCCCGCAACACGCTCGACAGCATCCGCTATACGCGCGAGCTGCTTTCCGCAGGCGTAGGCGTTTTCTTCCAGAACGACAACATCAACACGTTCGACGAGGACTCCGAGCTGCGCCTCACCATCATGTCCGGCATTGCGCAGGATGAATTGCGCAAGCTGTCCAGCCGCGTCAAATTCGGCCATCAGCAGGCGATCAAAAACAATGTTGTCCTCGGCAACAGCCGCATTTTCGGCTATCGAAAGGACAGCAAGCGCCTTGTCATTGACGAAACCGAGGCACCCATGGTTCGCGAGCTGTTCACACTGTACGCCACCGACCATTACAGCATGAAGCAGATTGAAAACCTGTTCTGGGAAAAGGGCTACCGCAACCACAACGGCAAAAAAATCGCCCACACGACCATGTCCGGCATGATTGCCAACCCCAAGTACAAGGGTTATTATGTCGGTAACAAGGTGCGCATCGTGGATATGTTCACCAAAAAGCAGAAGTTTCTCCCGCCCGAGGAGTGGGTGATGTTCAAGGATGAGAGCGGCGAAATCGTGCCCGCCATTGTCTCTGAGGAGCTGTGGGACGCGGCGAACGCCGTCCTCACCCGCCGCAGCAAGGACGTTAAGCGCAGACAGAACCTTTGCAATCACGATAATCTGCTGACCGGCAAGCTGTTCTGCACGCACTGCGGCGCGGCCTACTACCGGCGCGATGCCAAAGACCGGAAAGGCAACGTCAACAGCAAGTGGGTCTGCTCCGGCAAGATCAAAAACGGCAAGGACTCCTGCCCTTCCCTGCCGCTGTATGAGCAGGAGCTCAAGCCGGTTCTGATGGACGTATTCAAGGAGGCCGATGTCAACGCCGATGAACTCATCGAACGCTATATTTCCATGTACCGTTCGCTCTGTCAAGACGACACCGGTTTTGCGCAGGAGATCGACATGCAGCGCACCAGGCGCGACCTTGCCGAAAAGAAAAAGAGCAAGCTGCTCGAGTACAATGTCACCGGTCAGATCACGGACGCGGACTTTCTCAAAATGAACCGCCAGTGCGACGAGGAGATTGAGCAGTGCAGCCGCAGTCTCGCCGAGCTTGAGGAGCAGCAGAACTCCCGCGCCGACCTCAACGCACACATCGCGGAGATCCGCCGCGTGCTGCAGGCCGCCCGCGACGATGCGGTGAACGGACTCATCAACCGCGATTTTGTGCAAAAATATATCGACCGCATCTTTGTAACGGTCGATAATGACAAAATCCAGCTGCAAATCAAACTTTTCACCAGTGAAAGCACCATGCGGTATCTGGAAAAGCTCGAACGTCGTTCGGGTCACACGTTCAAGAAGATGATCGAATCCTACGAGCAGAATATGGCAAACCAGGGCTAAACGCTTCTCTTTCCTGCGTAAAAAGGGACACAGAATCATTCCGTGTCCCTTTACTTATGCTTTCTCTGCCTGTCTGCGGAACAACTCATCGAGTGTTCTGCCGCTCTTGTCCTTCCATTCCGTCCAGCCGTTCGCGCTTGCGCCCAAAACGAAGCAGGCCGCCGCACTGGGCGAGGAAAACGACATGGATTTGCTCAGATAATGCTTGTTATCCTGATAAACGATATCCATTTTCCGATACAAGTCAATTTCTATCCATCCGAACAGTACAAAGCCGCCGCTTCACAGGGAAACGGCGGCTTTTTACTCTTACTCAGGACTCTCTCCAGTCCGCGAAAATACGCTCTGCGTCAGACGCACTTGCGCACGCGAGCAGCTTGTCAGCCAGCTCCTTGCATTCGCCGCAGGAGTGCTTTGCAAGGTCTGCCTTTGCTGCCAGCATTGCGGATGCCGACATGGACAGATTGGTCACGCCGAGACCGCACAGCACCGGCGCCATGCCGGCCGTGCCTGCCATCTCGCCGCACACGCCGACTTCGATACCGTTCTCGTTCGCTGCTTTGGCCGTCATGGCGATCAGGCGCAGCACGCCCGGATGCAGCGGACGGTACAGATAGGAAATCTTCTCGTTGATGCGGTCCACCGCGCAGGAATACTGAATCAGGTCATTCGTGCCGATCGAGAAGAAGTCAACCTCCTTCGCCAGCACATCTGCGCAGACAGCCGCCACCGGAATCTCGACCATAATGCCGACCTTGACGTTCGGATTGAAGGGTACGCCTTCCGCGGTCAGCATGTCCTTCGCCTGCTCGAGCACCTGCTTTGCACCACGCACCTCATCCACCGACGAAATCATCGGGAACATAATGCGCAGATCGCCGTACTGCGCGGCACGCAGCAGCGCGCGAAGCTGAATCAGAAACAGCTCCGGCTGATTCAAGCAAATGCGGATCGCGCGGTAGCCGAGGAACGGATTCTGTTCCTTCTCCAGTGCCAGTGCGGGCACTTCCTTGTCGCCGCCGATGTCCAGCGTGCGGATGATAACCGGCTTGCCCTGCATGATCTCACACGCCTTCTTGTAGGCGGCGAACTGCTCTTCCTCGCTCGGCAGGTCGGTACGATCCATGAACAGGAACTCCGAGCGGAACAGACCGACGCCTTCACCGCCAAGCTCCGCTACGCGGACTGCGTCATCCGGCGTACCGATGTTGCCCTCGATAATTACACGGCGGCCGTCCGAGGTCGCGCCCTCCTTATCCTTGTACTGCGCGAGCATGGCACGATGCGCCGCATCGGCCTTCTGGCGCTCCGCAAAGTCGGCAAGCGTCTGCTCATCCGGCTGCGCGACTACTTCACCTGCCGCGCCGTCGATCAGCAGCAGGTCGCCGTCCGCGATCTCGTCCGCCTTTTCGCCGGCACCGACAATCGCCGGAATACCCATCGAACGCGCCATGATCGCCGAATGGCTCGTGCGGCCGCCGATCTTCGTGATAAAACCGGCAACCGGCTTGCCGCCGATCTTCGCCGTGTCGGACGGCGTAAGGTCGTTCGCCACAATAATGCACGGCTCGGTGATCGTGTCGATCGCGTTATCCGCAATGCCCTTCAGATTCTTAATGACCCGCTGCGAGATATCACCGATGTCTGCTGCACGCGCCTGCATATATTCGTCGTCGAGTGCGCGGAACATCGCCTGAAAGTTCTCGCAGTTGACAAAGCACGCGTACTCCGCGCAAACCTTCTCATCCGTTACAATGTTTGTCATGCCCTCAACAAAATCAGGGTCGTCGAGCATCATCAGATGTGCGTCAAAAATTTCCGCCTCAGCCGCACCGATATTCTTTTCCGCATCGTCACGCAGCACTTCGATCTGCTGCTTGGCTTTTTCCACTGCGTCAAGAACGCGCTTGCATTCGGCTTCCACATCGGCAACGGTCTCCTTAACGACCGAAAGATCTTCTTCCTTGATCACGAGAGCCTTTGCCTTCGCCAGACCCTCCGAAACGCCGATAGCCTTGAATTTAACCATGGGGTTTTCCTCCGTTTTTACGATTGTATTTTTATACAAATTTCGCAACCAAACCTATATTATATTGTACAACATCCCCATACTTTCGTCAAGCAAATAAAGTTTTTTCTGCAAACCGACATTTATTTTTGAAAAACGAGTGCCGTACTCGGGATTTGTCTGCTATAATAGAGGCATTCCACACTACTTCTACTGGAGGAAGGATAATTATGGCTAATCGCTGCACTCGTATTCCCGAGATCATGTTTCCGCGTGAAGGCGTGGACCTGTCCAAGTGGGCAGTCATCGCCTGCGACCAGTACACCTCTCAGCCGGACTACTGGGCCGAGACTGACAAGACCGTCGGTGACGCACCCTCTACCCTGCGTCTGACCCTGCCGGAGGTTTATCTGGAGGACGCGGACGTTGCTGCCCGCACGGAGAAAATCCATCAGACCATGCAGCAGTATGTGCAGGACGGCACGCTGCGCACCCTGCCCGCCGGCGTCGTTCTGACCGAGCGCTGGTCCGGCGGCTCCTGCCCGCGCCGCGGCATCGTGCTGTCGGTCGATCTGGAAGCGTATGAATACACGCCCGGTTCCGCATCGCTCATCCGCCCGACCGAAAAGACGGTTGTCGAGCGTATTCCGCCCCGTCTCAAGGTTCGTCAGGGCGCGTGCCTGGAGCTGCCGCACATCATGATCCTGATCGACGATCCCGACCGTCAGATCATCGAGCCTCTGTTCGAGCAGACCGCCTCTTATGACAAGCTGTACGATACCGACCTGATGCAGAACGGCGGTCATATCACCGGCTGGTTCCTGCCGAACGGTCCGGAGACCGAGGCCATCGAGGCCAAGCTCGAAGCACTCTGCGACCGCGAGACCTTCAACAAGAAGTACGGCTGCACGGACGCACAGGCGCTGCTGCCGTATGCAGTAGGCGACGGCAACCACTCCATGGCCACCGCAAAGGCGTACTGGGAAGAGGTTAAGAAGGGCCTGACTGCAGAGGAGCAGGAGAACCATCCGGCACGTTTTGCACTCGTTGAGGTTGTCAACATCCATGACGAGAGCCTGATCATCGAGCCGATCCACCGTGCCCTGTTCGGCGTAGACGCCGATGAGCTGCTCGGCGCACTGACCGACTTCTACAACGGCGAGGGCTGCAAGGCTTACGTTGCCGACGAGGCTCCCAAGAGTGAGAACGCGCACTTCTTCCCGTTCTGCTCGGCGAACAAGTCCGGCGTGTTCATTGTTGAGAACCCGAAGTGGGCCATTCCGGTCGCTACCATCCAGACCGGTCTGGACGCTTATCTTGAGACCCACACCTCCGCGAAGATCGACTACATCCACGGCACGGACGTTGTTGTTTCGCTGGCGGAAAAGCCGGGCAACCTCGGCTTCATCCTGCCGGACATCGCCAAGAACGACCTGTTCCGCGGCGTTGTTTTCGATGGCGTTCTGCCGCGCAAGACCTTCTCCATGGGTGAGGCGCACGAGAAGCGCTACTACATGGAGGCAAAGACCATCGTAAAGTAAAGGCAATACCGCACAATTAAAGCGGCGGCTCCTTGTGCAGGCTCCGGTCGCACT
>OLOM01000525.1_pt1 | contig 29652 bp, 27 predicted proteins | sample 1672531 | NCBI WGS metagenome assembly OLOM01 (sample SAMEA3136696, study PRJEB25190) | human gut metagenome | reverse complement strand
TATATCATTCTTGGCTGCATCGGGCTGATTTTGGGCGCAGTTGGCGTCATTGTTCCAATGCTGCCGGCATTTCCTTTTCTGCTATTGGCAGCGTTCGGTTTTGCTCGCGGCAGCGAACGTCTGCACAGCTGGTTTATCAGCACGCGCCTGTACAAAAACAATCTTGAAACCTACGTGCGCGGGCAAGGCATGACACGCCGCACCAAACACCGCATCATCGCCAGCGTGACCGAGCTCATCCTCATCAGCATGAGCATTCTTGCAATCTGCGAACTCTACTGGGTGTGGAGCATCCTGATCGCCGTCTGGGCATTCCACATTCTCTATTTTGTCTTCGGCGTGAAAACGTTGGAGCCGTAAAAAAGTGTGCGCCGCGATTTTTGTAGTTCGCAGCGCACGCTTTTTCTCCCTTTGCGGACCAATGGTGAAGAAGATTTGTCTGATAGCAGATGCAAGAGACGTCTTCCCGTATGATACCTTTTGTCTGAATTATTTCGCCAAGTGTTTAAAGATATGTCGAGCATAGAGGACGATCAAAAACGCAGATAAGCTGGCGCCAAAGTGTACAACTTGTGGGGAGGTGGAAAAGCGATCAAAAAGCACGCCGTAAAGCGCCTGGCCGATTGGTTGGCCGCAGAGAGCGAGAGCGATGAGTGCAGCCATGACTTTGCCAACTAGATGGGGCGGCGTTTGAGTCTGTATGATGGTGTAAATCTGCACCATGAACAGTGTAGAGCCCAGCATGACGAGAAAACTCATTCCGGTGATGATGCAGTAGCTTACGAGAGTAGGCAAAGAAAAGCTGAGTGCAAGTCCCATTCCGGCGACGGAGAGCGTGCAGAGCATGAGCCAGCGGTGAGCGTAGCGCGCTGAAAGATGTGTGGCAAAAATAGATGCGAGCACGCCGCCACACAGACCGCCGAGCGCTTGGATGCCCTGCGTCAATCCATAGAGCGTATCTGAAAGCGCCAGCGTTTGCGTGATCAAAATCGGGGATCCAACGATCATCACGGCTGTGAGCACAAGATTGAAAAAGGCGACCATGCCAACGACTGAGAAAAAGATAGGGCGTTCCTCGCGCACGAAATGATAGCAGCTGGATAGATCATTGCGAGCGACTGCAAAGATACCAGCTTTGCGTGGCTGTGGTGTGTGCGGAATATGAATGAAACATTCCATAACAGCAGAGATGAAAAAACAAACGACGCTCAGCAGGAGGATTGGCAGAATACCCCATAGGCTGAAGAGCACGCCGCCGAGCACAGGGCCGAGCAGGTTTGAAAGGGTGTTGACCTGATTGATCACGGCGTTGGCTGCGATGAGCCGTTCGGGATGAACGAGCAGCGGAATGCTCGCCTGCACAGCTGGTTGATAGGTGCCAGAAATGCCGTAGAGAAGCATCAGCACGATGATGAAAAGCGGCACCAGCGGCGCACGATCAAGGAGCAGCGTGAAGATAGCGATGAGCGCAGCGGTGGAGAAATCCAGCACGACCATGATGTCGCGTTTGTTGACACGATCTGCCAAAACGCCGCCGACGAGCGAGAGTACGACCATTGGCGCAAAGGAGCAGGCTGTGACGATGCCGAAGAGCGTCGGCGATCCGGTGATGCGCAGCAGATAGAGAGGGAGAGCAAAACGAAGGATGGCGTTGCCAAAAAGAGAGATGATCTGTCCAATGACGACGAGGGTGAAATCGCGTTGGAAAAGGGTTGGTGTGGATGTCATGGGAAATCCTCCTCAATGATATGGGGTGATAATATTTCGATAGAAACCGACCGTCGGTCTATAATGTGGCTGAAGAAAACTGCTCAATCTAGAGCAGTTTTCAACGATCAATCGCTAGATGCTGAACAGTGCGTGGTATACCTGGAGATCGCTTTGTTGTTGAGCCAGAAAACTGCTCAAGTTAGAGCAGTGACGCACGATCATTTGGCAGAAGTTGGGCAATGCGCGACATAGCTGGCGATCATCTCGTCGTCGAGCAGCGGTTCAATGCCGATGCTTTCCAGCAGCGTATTGAAGGTTTCGCAGCGTCGGCGCATGGTGGCCGCGTCCGGCTGGCTGACGAGCGGATTGAGCCAGACGTTGGAGAGAACCATGATCGCTTCGGCCATGGTAGCAGGATCTTCCACATGGAGCGTGCCGTCTTCTGTGCCCTGGCGCAGGATCGGTTCAATAAAGGCCGGGGCGACAATCTGATAGATCTGGTGAATCTGCATCGCGAGAAAGCGCGGATTTTCCAGTAGATTTGGCGTTACCGTCAGCATCAGGCTCTGATTGTGGCCGGATAGCGCCGCTTTGAAGATGCGGCGCAGCTTTTCACGGCCGCTCATCGCTGTGTTGTCGCGAATGCGCGCCAGCGCTTCGGTGTTTTCCTGGCTGATGCGCTGAAAAATCGCTGCAAATATTTCTTCTTTAGATGCAAAATGATGGTAGATCGCGCCCTTCGAGAGATGGGTGTCGGCGATGATGTCTGCCAGCGATGTCGCTTCGTAGCCTTTTTCGATGAAGAGCTGCGTGGCAGCATCAAGAATGCGTTTGACCGTTTCTTCAGGATATTTATTTCTAGCCATGGGTGCACCTCTTTACAAACCGTCGGTCTATATAGAAAATAGCACGGAGTCCCAGCTCTTGTCAATAGAAAAGCATGAGATTATTTTGGAAGAATCAGGCGCCGGCATGGTACAATGGAGACAATGTTTCCCTGCTTTCAACTTAGCGGTGAAAATGTCGCGCGGCGCTCCATTGATGAATGACGGGAAACCAATTATGCTGGAGACAGGAGGTGAGAGAAATGAATGAATTGAAACTCTCAGAAAATCTTGTGCGCTTACGGCGTGAAAAGAATGTGACGCAGGAGGCGCTGGCGGCTTTTGTCGGTGTGACAAAGGGTGCGGTCTCAAAATGGGAAAATGGCACGACGCTGCCGGATGTTGCGACGCTGCCGCTCTTGGCGTCGTTCTTTGATGTGACGGTGGATGAGATCCTTGGCTATACGCCGCAGATTTCGTCGGAAGAGATCGGCGAGATCTACAAAAAGCTGGCGCGCGATTTTGCCAAGCAGCCGTTTGAAGCGGTGTGGCAGCAGATACAAGCGCTGACGCGGCGGTATTACTCGTGCCATCCGTTCCTATTTCGCATGTGCGTGCTGCTGGTGAACCATTTCCAGCTGGCGGATGCGGCCTTGCAGCCACAGGTGCTAGCGGAGGCGGAACGCTTGCTGGAGCATGTGCAGGTGGAGGCGACGGACAGGGAGCTGGCGCGGGATGCGCGCATTTTTGAGACGATGGTACAGATGCAGATCGGTAAGGTGGAGGAAGCGATCGCGACGCTGGAAGATGCGCTGGACCCGATGCATCTGGCAAACAGCAGCGAGGGGTTGCTCGTCAGCGCGTATCAGATGCATGGCGATCTCGAGAAAGCGGACAGCTTTGCGCAACTGCAGTTGCTGTTTGCGCTGCAGTCACTGCTCGGGATGAGCGGCGCGCTTTTGCGAACGTCTGCTACGTCGCCGGAGCGTGTGCGCGAGACGGTGGCGCGAGTGGATGCTGTGGCTCGGGCGTACGATCTTGCGCAGGTGATGCCAAATGCGGTGGGACAGTTCAACTACCAGGCGGCGGCCATGCTCTGCGCGCTTGGCGACCGCGAAGGGGCGCTGGCGCAGCTGGAACAATTTGTGCAAGCGATGGCGGCGCTTTTCGGCGCAGACGACTTGCAACCATTTATGGCGGATGCTTATTTCGACAAGCTTGGCAGCTGGCAGCAAAAGCTTCGGGAAAACAACGACACGCCGCGCGATCGTGCGACGGTGCGCCAGGAGCTGCTGGCCCATTTCGCCGATCCGTTTGCGGCGCTGGCGGAGGACGCAGACTTCCGTCGCATTCTGACGAAGCTGAAGGCGGTGATGGTATGAACATCCAGGATTTGTTGCTGGTGCTGATCCCGCTCGTCATCGTTGAGCTGGCGCTCCTGGCCTACACGCTCTGGCATATTTTCACTCACGACAGCTACAAACGCGGCAGCCGCGCGCTCTGGGTGGTCGTGGCGATCGTTGGCATGGAATTCATCGGGCCGCTCCTCTATTTTCTGCTTGGAAAGGAGGACGCGTGATGAATGTGCTGGAGATTCGCAGCCTGGCAAAACGTTTCGGCAAGCAGCAGGTGATCGATGGGCTTGATCTGGTGGTGCCGGAGGGGAGCGTGTTCGGATTTATCGGGCGCAATGGCTCGGGCAAAACGACGACGATGAAGATGGTGCTCGGTCTTTTGCGCCCGGATGCTGGGGAGATCGCCGTCTGCGGTGAGCGGGTGCGCTTTGGCGAGACGGCAACGAATCGTTTCATCGGCTATCTGCCGGATGTGCCGGAGTTTTACGACTACATGACGGCGCCGCGCTATCTTGCGCTCTGCGGGGAGATCCTCGGCTTGTCGCGAGCAGAGGGTGCGCGGCGCAGTGCAGAGCTGCTTGAACTGGTGGGACTTTCTGACGCGTGCAAGCGCATCGGCGGGTTTTCCCGCGGCATGAAGCAGCGGCTCGGCGTAGCGCAGGCGCTTTTGGGTGAGCCGAAGCTGCTCATTTGCGATGAGCCGACGAGCGCCCTCGACCCTCTCGGCCGCAAGGAGCTGCTCGATATTTTGCGCACGATCTCTGCGCGCACGACGGTGTTGTTTTCGACGCACATCCTTTCGGACGTGGAGCGCATCTGCGACCGCGTGGCGCTGTTGAACGAGGGGAAGATCGCTGTGAGCGGCGATCTTGCTGCGCTCAAAGCGCGCCATGGGCAGAATGCGCTGCGCGTGGAATTTGTCGACGCGGAGGATCTGGCGCAGCTCACGACACAACCGGCTGTAGTGCCGTTCCTGGCTAACAGCAAACAGGAGGGGACGGCGATGATCATCGAAAGCCGCGACATCGCCACAGTGCAGCGCACGCTTTTCGGCGCGCTCGTAGAAACGCGACTCTCGCCGGTGAAGGTGGAAATTTTGGAGCCGACGCTGGAAAATCTCTTTCTGGAGGTGATCGTATGAAAGGTTTTGCTGCATTTTTCAAGAAAGAGTGGCTGGAAAATCTCCACAACCACCGATTGCTGATCCTGGCGGCGCTATTTCTGATCTTTGGCATCACCAACGCGCCGCTTGCGAAATACACACCCGAGCTCCTGGCGGCTCTTGCCGATGGATTTACACTGAATGCGGCGCCAGTCGCTCTCGACGCTTGGACGCAGTTTTTCAAAAACGCTTCCAGCCTTGGCATGAGCGTTGTGATCATACTCTTCGGCAGTACGCTGGCGAATGAATACAGTCGCGGCACCCTTGTGCTCCTGGTCACCAAGGGACTTTCGCGGCGTGTGGTGATCCTGGCGAAATATGCGGTGAGCGCGCTCATTATGAGCGGGTGCTACTGGCTGTGTTACGCCCTCACTTACGGCTACACTGCGTACTACTGGCCAGAGAATCAGCTTTCGCACACCGCGCTCGCTGCCGCTGCGCTCTGGGCGCTTGGGCTGTTTTATCTGGCGCTGACGATTCTCGGCGGCGTGTTCTTTCGGCAGACTTTTACCGCCATCGTTTTCACGGGCGCGATCGTGGCGCTGCTTTCGCTGGCAAACCTCGTACCGACGCTGGAACGCTGGAACCCGCTGCAGCTTGGCGCCGGCACAGCGCTCATCAGCGGGGAGATCGCGCCGAGCGAGCTCGTCACGCCGCTCGCCGTGAGCATTGCGCTGACGCTCCTCGCGCTTGTCCTTGCGGTGAAACGCTTCGCGCGGAAGGGGCTATAGAAAAAATAAGACGACGCCTTTCTCGTTTGTGAGGAGGGCGTCGCCTTATTTTTCAAAAGAACCATTTTCTATTGGTGAGTTTTTCCAGCTCGATGATGCATTCTTCTAGCACGTCGATCATTTCGCGCTTGGAGAGACGGCTGGCAGAGCGGCGGATGTCGGCGCGGCGTTTTTCTTCGCGGCGGGCCATTTCGTCTTCGATGTCGCCGTTTTCGGCGATGAAGGCCGCAGCTTCGTCAGGAAATGCAGCGAAATAGAGGGCGACCTTGTGTTTGCAGACGATCTGACGGCCGCTGGCGAGGGGACAGTCGCAAGTGGAAAGTTTTGGCTTGGCGAGGTTCAGCGTGATGTGGTAAAGGGTGCCGTCGGAGCCGGAAACCTCGCCGGTGACGGTGTTTTCGTCTGCGATTTCTGCGCGCGTGACTTTTCCCTGCTCGTAATATTCAAGGCCGCGCCACAGCGATTTGTTGCTGGCCTGGGTGAGAATGCTAATGGTGGGTCATCCTTTCGTGTTTTTGTCATCATACTATAACGCACAGAGGGCGACAAGATTTTGTTAAGCCTACGCTGTTATTCTTGAAAACGTGAGAATTTCGACGATCGATAATCTTGAAAACGTGTGAAATTGGCATTGCGTTATCCTTGAATTCGTGATAAAGTTGTACAAAACAGGATTTTCAGCGCATAGGGAGGCGGCAATGATGAAGCGAAAAATTTATACGACGCTGTTGGATTGGAAGGAGCGGCGCGCAGGAAAAACGGCGCTATTGATTGATGGGGCGCGGCGCGTAGGCAAGAGCTATATTGTTGAGGCGTTCGCAAAAAAAGAATACAGATCGTATATTCTCATCGATTTTTTTACTGCCAGCCAGGATGTGAAGGACCTTTTTGAAAATTATCTGCATGATCTGGATACGTTTTTTCTGTTCTTGTCGAATTATTATCAGGTGAAGCTTTATCCGCGAGAAACGTTGATCATTTTTGACGAGGTGCAGGAATTTCCACGTGCACGCGGTGCGATCAAATATCTGGTTGCCGATGGAAGATACGACTATATTGAAACTGGGTCGCTCATGTCGATCAAGAAAAATGTGCAAGATGCGCTGATCCCATCGGAAGAACATCACGTAAATCTGTATCCGATGGATTTTGAAGAATTTCTTTGGGCACTGGGCGACGATATGCTCATGCCATTTATCAAGGAGCGTTTCGAAAAAAAGCAGCCGTTGGGGCCGGCGCTCCACCGGAAAGCAATGGATCTTTTCAGGCAATATCTTATCGTTGGCGGGATGCCGCAGGCTGTGAAGGAATTTGTTGAATCACGCGATTTTGATGAGGTGGATAGGGTCAAGCGCGATATTTTGACGCTCTATCGTGCAGATATGATGAAGCATGCGCAGGGCTATGAGATCAAAGTGGCCAGAGTGTTTGATGAAATACCGGCGCAGCTGCAAAAACATGAGCGCAAATTCAAACTGGCTGATTTAGAAAAAAATGCGCGCATGCGCGACTATGAGGATGCGCTGTTTTGGCTGGATGATGCCATGATCGTTAATACTTGTTACAATTCAACGGCGCCAAATATTGGGCTGAAATTAAATATGGACCGCCTGACGCTGAAATGCTACATGGCTGATACAGGCTTGTTGATCAGCCACGCTTTTGATGAAAATGGCATTGTCAGCGAGGAAATTTATAAAAAGATCCTGTTTGATAAGCTGGAAGTCAACATGGGGATGATCGTTGAAAATGTGGTGGCACAAATGCTGGTTGCCAGTGGCCACAAGCTGTACTTTTATTCAAACCCATCCCGCGAAGATAAAAACGCGCGCATGGAGATCGATTTTTTGATCGCAAAAGATAAGATCAGCAATCGGCACAATATTTCACCGATCGAGGTAAAATCCAGCACGCGCTACACGTTGACTTCGCTGCGTAAATTTGTTACCAAATATAAGGAGCAGACACACATTCCTTATGTCATCCATCCAAACGATTTTAAAGAAGAGGATGGCATTGTCTATTTGCCGCTGTATATGACCCCGATGCTGTAAAAAACGGCTGAGCGCGGAATGCGTTCAGCCGTTTTTCGTTATGCGATTAGAATTTCAGCGTTGCAAAAAGATCGTCAACGGTTTCGGCGCGGCGGATGAGGGTGACGCTGTGGTCTTCGTTCAGCAGGAGCTCAGCGCTGCGGAGCTTGCCGTTGTAGTTGAAGCCCATGGAGTGGCCGTGGGCACCGGCGTCGTGGATGACGAGGAGGTCGCCTTCTTCGATCGCTGGCAGTTCGCGCTGGATGGCAAATTTGTCGCAGTTTTCGCAGAGGCTGCCGACGACGTCGTAGACGTGATCGGCTGGCGCGTCTTCTTTGCCGAGGACGGTGATGTGGTGGTAAGCGCCGTACATGCCTGGGCGCATGAGGTTGGCCATGGAGGCGTCGACGCCGATGTAGTTGCGGTAGGTGTCCTTGTGGTGGATGGCGCGGGTGACGAGGTAGCCGTAAGGGCCGGTCACCATGCGGCCGCATTCGAGCATGATCTTGAGTGGATCGAGGCCGGCTGGCACGATGATCTCGTTGTACATCTTCTTGATCAGGCTGGAAACGTATTCGAGATCCATTGGTTCCTGCTCTGGGCGGTATGGGATGCCGATGCCGCCGCCGAGGTCGACGAAGGAAATGCGCACGCCGGTTTTTTCGTACACTTCGACGATGAGATCGAACATCATCTTGGCGGTTTCTGCGAAATATTCTGGGTTGAGCTCGTTGGAAACGACCATGGTGTGGAGACCGAATTTTTCGCAGCCTTTTTCTTTGCAGATGGCGTAGGCTTCGATGATCTGGTCTTTGGTGAGGCCGTACTTCGCTTCTTCCGGCTTGCCGATGAGCTCGTTGCCATCGCGCAGTGGGCCAGGGTTGTAGCGGAAGCAGATGGTCTTTGGCAGCTGGTGCTTGCGTTCGACGTATTCGATGTGGCTGATGTCGTCGAGGTTGAGGATGGCGCCGAGTTTGATCGCGTAGTCATATTCTGCCATTGGGGTGTTGTTCGAGGAGAACATGATGTCTTCGCCGGTCATGCCGACCTGCTCGGAGAGGATGAGCTCTGGCAGAGAGCTGCAGTCGGCGCCGAGGCCTTCTTCCTTGAAGATCTTCAACAGACTTGGGTTTGGTGTGGCTTTGACGGCGAAGTATTCTTTGAATTCTGGCGCCCAGCTGAATGCGTTCTGCAGGCGGTGGATGTTGTCGACGATGGCTTTTTTATCGTAGATGTGAAATGGGGTTGGATAGGTTTCGGTGATCTTTTCCATTTCTTCTTTGGTAAAAGGAACGGTTTTTTTGGACATGTTTTTGCCTCCTTGAATAATTATACTAGTAGCTTAATAGAACCTTTGCCGGTTGTCAAGATTTGCGGCGGATAATTTCGTGCAAGCGGCCCATAGTCGCACAATTCTCTATGTTTCCGGCGTATCTGCATTTTCATGCAGGATATGTGTATAGTGTTGAAAAGAAGATGGATACCTTAAGACACAAAGAGTTCGTTGCCCCCCCTTGGAAATAAGCTGTTGACAACTTTGGTAAGCAATGGTATATTGATACCGTAAGAATTAATACCGATGGAATTAATTTTAAGAGGTGAATGATGGCGAAACGGATCGAGGGTGCGACGGAAAAATTGCTGGCCTGCGCTCAGGAAGAATTTTTGGTCAGGGGCTACGATGGGGCGTCGTTGCGCGCCATCGCTGAAAAAGCTGGCTACACAAAAGGTGCGATCTATATCCGCTATCCTGACAAAGAAAGCTTATATCGCGCACTCGTTGAGCCGGCAGCAAATGGTTTCTGCGAACTTTTGGAAAAATCTTTGTCAGGATTCAGCGCGCTTTCCGCAGGCGAGCAGACGGTGCAGATGTTTGATTATGCCAACGACGGCTTTCCAGCGATTATTGATTACCTCTATGATCACTTCGACGCTTTCAAGCTGCTTTTCACCAGCGGAGAGACGTGCGTGTATCAGGAATTTATTCATCGCGTTGTGGAATTGGACACCACCTGCACGACGAATTACATTACAGTGTCGCATAATGACGCGTTGACGAGCGGACGGCTCACGCCGGATCTGAATCATCTTTTGTCCAGCGCATTTTACACCGGCATGTTCGAAGTAATCGTTCATGATATGCCAAAAGGCGAAGCGGTGGAGCATATTCGCAGAATGCGGCGCTTCTACAGCGCTGGCTGGCAGACGATTTTTTCAGCGGACGGAGGTGAGGTTGTGTGAATGGATGGGTGGACGACAGCGGATGGATTCATTGTCCGACGTGTGGAAATAAGACGCGCACGAAAATCCATGCAGATACGGTGCTGAAACATTTTCCACTGTTTTGTCCGAAATGCAGGCGGGAGCATCTCGTCGATGTTAACAGAAAACAGATTATTATCGTAGAGCCAGACGCTGAGACGCAGAGCCGATGATCACGAGGATTTTCCTCGCGGTCATCGGCATTTTATTTTGTGCAGAAAATTTTTTGAAGGGAGCGATTTTATGGAAGAGCGGCGTGGTAAAGTGCGCTTGATGACATTTATCCGGCCACATAGAAGCGGATTTGCGCTTACTGTAGTGCTTGCTATCATCAGTGTGGCGAGCGGATTGGTGCCGTATTTTGCAGTGGCAGAGATTGTGAATCTGCTCATCAGTGGTGAAATGGATTTTTCTGTGTATTTACAGTGGGGGCTAATCGGTCTGATCGCTTATTTTGCTCGGTCGGTTTTTCATGGACTTTCTACGAGATGCTCCCATGAAGCGACGTTTCGCGTTTTGTCAGAAATGCGGCGAACCATTGCTGAAAAACTGACGCGTGTTCCGATGGGATATTTGACGGCCACGCCTTCCGGTAGACTGAAAACGACGATGGTGGAACGCATTGAGCAGATGGAGGTGCCACTGGCTCACATCATTCCGGAGATGACAGCGAATTTGTTGGTGCCTGTGGCGCTTGTCGCCTATCTGTTTGTGTTGGACTGGCGCATGGCGCTGGCATCGCTCGCGACGATTCCGCTCGGGATGCTCTGCTACATGGCACAGATGAAGGAATATCCAAAAAAATATGCCGCAGTCATGCAGGCAAACAAACATATGAACGCTACCACCGTGGAATACGTGGGTGGCATCGAGGTGATTAAAGCGTTCAATCAGAGTGCGGCGTCCTATGAAAAATTCACCGACGCTGTCCGACAGAACACGCGGCTCATGCTGGAGTGGATGAAATCGACGCAAGGCTATTCTGCGTTGATGATGACACTCTGGCCGGCTGTTCTGATCGCTGTGCTTCCTGTGGGGTGTCTGCTCTATCAGAATGGCAGCCTTTCAGCGTCGGATTTTATTACCATCGCGATCCTTTCACTCGGCATCATTGGGCCGTTGGTCGCTGCCATTTTCCTGACCGACGATTTTTCAAAGATCGCCACCATTACGGGAGAGATCGCGGCGGTGCTCGAAGAACCGGAGCTCGATCGCCCAAAGGCGCAGAAAAAGTTGGAAGGGCACGATATTTCTCTGCAGGATGTATATTTTGCTTACAAAGACGTGCAGGTGTTGAACGGCGTCAGTCTCGATATCAAAGCGAGCACGCGGACGGCGCTCGTAGGTCCATCGGGTTCCGGAAAATCGACCATTGCCAAGCTCATTGCTTCTTACTGGGATGTGAGCAGCGGGCGCATTACGATTGGCGGCATCGATGTGAAAACGTTGCCGCCGGAACAGGTGATGGATCTGATCGGCTATGTGTCGCAGGATAATTTTTTGTTTAACGTTTCTGTGCGGGAGAACATTCGTATGGGACGACCGGAGGCGACAGATGAAGACGTGGAGGCCGTCGCCAAAGCAGCGGGATGTCACGATTTCATCATGAGCCTGACACATGGTTATGACACGATCGTTGGCGGCGCAGGCGGACATCTCTCCGGTGGCGAACGTCAACGTGTGGCGATCGCGCGAGCGATGATGAAAAATGCGCCGATCGTGATTTTGGATGAAGCAACCTCTTATACCGATCCGGAAAATGAAGCGATCCTACAGGAGTCCATCGGCCGTTTGACGCGTGGGAAGACGCTCATCGTCATTGCGCATCGGCTGAGTACGATCACAGAAGCGGATCAGATCGCTGTGGTGGATGACGGACGAATTGTGGCAGTTGGCAAACATGCGGAACTCTTGCAGCGCTGCCCGCTGTATGCGCAGATGTGGGCAGCGCATACGCGCTCGCGAGGTGTGGATTGTGCAGAAGGAGGTGAGCGCCATGTTTGATGCGTACAAAAGATTTTTCCATTTCGCCGGTGCAGAAAAAAGCACCTGGTATAAAGGCATGGCGTTTGAATTTGTTCGGAGCATTTTTGAAGCGTTCCAATTTTTTGCGCTGTTGGTGGTTTTTCGCGCGTTGGTGGAAAATGAAATGTCCGGAGCGACAGCTGCATTGGCATTTGGTATCATGGCGGTCAGTGTCGCGGGCGCGGCATTATTCTGGTATCTGGCGCACAACAGCGAGGGCCATGCCAATTATCAGATGTGCGCAGAAAAACGGATTCACATTGGCGAGCGTATGAAGTATATGCCAATGGGCTACTTCAACGCGCAGAGCTTGGGCAGTCTGACAGCGGCGGCTACGTCGACAATGGATGATCTAGAGAGCATGTCGTTTGTGGTGATCGCGCGGACGATGGTTGGCATGATCAGGACGGCGATCTTTTCAATGGCGATTTTCTTTTTCGATTGGCGTATCGGCGTGGTGTTCTTTCTGGGTATGTTGCTGTTTCTGTGGGTCAATGCGCGCCTGTTGAAAAAATCGCGGCTGCTTTCACCGGGGCGTCTCGCTGCGCAGACCAAACTGGTGGATGCTGTGCTGGAATATATCCAGGGCATGAGCGTGGTGCGCGCATTTCACGGCGAGCGCGCTGCGAAACAGACGCTGAACGATACGATCAGTGAGACAGAGCGCCAAAATTTCAAACTGGAGCGCAAGCGCATTCCATACAATGTGCTGGAACAGATTGTGCTGCGTGCGACTTCTATGGTGGCGATTCTGCTTTCGGAGTGGCTTTTTCTGATGGGGAGCATGTCGCTGTTTACTTGTTTAATGATGGTGATCTCTGCGTTTCTGGTTTACAGCGAGCTGGAATCTGCCGGAGAGATGTTTTTCATGCTGCCGATGATCGATGCCTCTATCGATCGGGTTGAAGCGATTGATCGGGCGCCGAAAATGGACGCAGGCGGTTCTGTGCAGACCCCGAAAACATTCGACATTAAATTTGATCATGTGAGCTTTTCGTACGGAGCGCGCAGGATCATTGACGATGTGAGTTTTACGATTCCTGAGCGCACGACAACGGCCATCGTTGGCCCGTCTGGCTCTGGAAAAACGACGCTGACCAGTTTGATGGCGCGGTTCTGGGATGTGGACCAGGGCACTGTCAGAGTAGGTGGCATCGATGTGCGTGATTATGCGCTGGACAGTCTGATGGCGAATATCAGCATGGTGTTCCAAAATGTTTATCTCTTCAATGATACGATTGAAAACAACATCAAATTCGGCAAGCCGCAGGCGACGCACGAGGAGGTGGTGGCAGCGGCAAAGGCCGCTTGCTGTAACGATTTTATCGCGGAACTTCCAGATGGCTATCAGACTGTCATTGGTGAAGGCGGCGCGACGCTTTCCGGTGGCGAGCGCCAGCGGATCTCGATCGCTCGCGCGATGCTCAAGGATGCGCCGATCGTCATTTTGGATGAGGCGACGGCGAATGTCGATCCGGAAAACGAGGACCGTCTGCAGCAGGCGATTGAAGCGCTCACACACGGCAAGACGATTGTTATGATCGCGCATCGTCTGAAAACCGTGCAGAGCGCCGATCAGATCCTCGTACTTGACAACGGACACATTGTCCAGCGCGGCACCCATGCAACGCTTATGAAAGAGCCGGGCATTTATGCCGATTTCATCGGCGTGCGTGAACAGGCGCTCAGCTGGAAATTATAAAATGAATGGGAGTGAATCAACATGGAAAAGAAAAATATTGGTATCAAAGATCTGGTGAATCTCGGGCTTTTCACGGCGATCTATTTTGTTCTCTTTTTTATCAGCGGAATGACGGGATTGATCCCGGTCATGGCCGTGTTCTATCCGGTACTATTGGCGGTGCTCGGCGGAATTCCGTGCATTCTCTTTTTCTCGAAGACGCAGAAATTCGGTCTGGTGACGATGATGGGCATTCTCATGGGACTTATCACGTTTTTGATGGGCTACGGTCCCTATGCACTGATCACCGGCGCAATCTGCGGCGCGCTGGCCGATCTGGTCATGCGTACTGGCGGCTACAAAAGCTGGAAACATATGATTATCGGCTACTGCCTGTTCAGCGAATGGGCGGTGGGTTCTCAGATGATCATGTTTATTTACAAAGATGCGTATCTGGCAGGCTATGTTGAAACGCAAGGGCAGGATTATGCCGATGCGGTGTCGATGCTCTTGGCGAATTATATGATCCCTGTTGTCATTGTCGCGATCGCTGTTGGAGCAATTGTTGGTGCTTATCTGGGCAAGGCGACGCTGAAGAAACACTTCAAGCGTGCGGGGATCGCCTGATGCGCCTGGGAACAGCGAATAATGCGCAGGAAGAGCGGCTGGTCGTTCTCGATCCGCGCACGAAGCTTTACATGCTCCTGCTTTTCAATGTGATCATGTTCTCTTCTGCTACAGAAAGCATAGCGGTGATACTCAAAACACTGTTGGCAGCGCTGGCCTTTCTGATCTTGCTGAATGCCGGAAAAACAAAAATAGCATGGATCTACCTGGCGATCTACGTGCTGGCCAGCCATTGCGAATGGGTTCTCGGCTATTTTTCAGGAATGAGTGTAGTGGGATTTCTCGTGCGTTTTTTCACGGTGATCCTTGCGCGTATGATGCCGGGGCTCATGGTAGCGTATGCGATTTTGTCGACGACAAAGGTGAGTGCTTTTGTCGCTGCCATGGAGCGATTACATCTGAGTCAGTAGATTGTGGTGCCTTTTGCGGTGATGTTCCGTTTCTTCCCGACGATCGCTGAGGAATATCGTTCTATTCAGGATGCGATGCGTCTTCGTGGCATCGGCTTGCGCTGTGGGCCAGTGGCGATACTCGAGTATCGGCTCGTGCCGCTCATCGTTTCGGTTGTGAAGATTGGTGACGAGCTGTCGGCAGCGGCGGTGACGCGTGGGCTTGGCGGGGACATTCCGCGCACACATTACTGTCGCATTGGCTTCGGCATCTGGGACGGAATCCTATTTATCGTGATGACGGCGGCACTTGTGCTCTATCTTTCATTGTAAGGAGAAAGTCATGATTACATTTCAGGATGTGTCCTTTCGCTACAAGGACAGTGAGCAGGCGCAGAGTCTGAAGCACGTGAGCTTTCATATTGCGCCTGGCGAGGTGGTGCTTTTGTGTGGGCGTTCCGGCTGCGGAAAGACGACGATCACGCGGCTGATCAACGGGCTCATTCCACATTTCTATGAAGGAAATGTGATGGGCGGTGTGACCGTTGCTGGACAAGATGTGCTCGCGCAGCCGATCACGAAAACGGCGCAGAGCGTGGGTTCGGTGTTTCAGAATCCGCGCTCGCAGTTTTTCAATGTGGATTCGACCAGCGAGATCGTTTTCGGCTGTGAGAATATGGGCTGGTCGTTTGAGATGATCGATGCGCGTTTGCAGGAAGTGGTCGGCGTTTTTGCGCTTACGCCGCTTCTGGACAGAAATCTCTTCCATCTTTCCGGTGGCGAAAAACAAAAAATTGCCTGTGCTTCTGTGTCGATGGCAGATCCGCCGGTGATAGTGCTGGATGAACCGGCGTCGAATCTCGATCCCGGCGCGATCCGTTTGCTGGCGATGGTCATAGCCGAGTGGAAGCGGCAGGGAAAGACGATCGTGATTGCTGAGCACCGTCTGACGTATCTCAGAAAAGTGGCCGATCGCGTTATCTATATGGAAGAGGGGAGGATTGTTCAGGATCTTCCGGCAGAGCAGTTTTGGCAAACTCCGGATGTGGATATTTGCGCACGGGGACTTCGGACCACAAAGATGATCGAGTTTCATGAAGGTCGAGCAGCATGTATAGATGAGCGTGAACGCTTTCATATTCAGGATCTGCGTTTCAGCCGCAAAGAGGGAATGACGCTCCAGATTCCGGAGCTATCTCTTCCGTGCGGTGCGATCATTGGCATAATACGATCGGTGTAACTGGTGGGCATGAGGCTTGCTATCTCTTCCGTGCGGTGCGATCATTGGCATTCTTGGTGAAAACGGTTCCGGGAAGACGACGCTGGCGCGCTGTATCTGCGGATTAGAAAAAAGCTGTAAGGGAAAATTTGTGCTGGCAGGAAAATCACTTTCACGTCGCGAACGTTTGCGAAGAAGCTTTCTTGTCATGCAGGATGTGAATCACCAGCTTTTCACAGAAAGTGTGGAAGAAGAAGTGCTCATCAGCATGTCGGGCTGTGAGGACGAAAAGGTAGCGGCGGCTGAGTGGATCCTGGCGAGTATGGATCTCTTGCCCTTTAGAGAATTGCATCCGCTGGCGCTCTCTGGTGGACAAAAACAGCGTGTCGCAGTGGCCAGCGCACTTGCTTCACAGAAAGATCTTCTGATATTTGACGAGCCAACGAGTGGACTGGATCGACAGCATATGTTGGAAGTCGCAGAAAATCTTCGGAGGCTGTCGGCGCTTGGAAAAACTATTTTTCTCATCACACATGATCCGGAGCTTGTTCAGGAGTGCTGCGAGTATTTTGTTTTTCTTTCACGTGGAGAAGTAGCGTGGAGCGGTAGTTGGACAGTGGAAAACAGCGAGCGCTTGAGAGCTTTCTTCGACCTTGAAACCATCGAATGACAGAATTTCAACGTCACGGAACGGATTTCGTTTCCGTGGCAATTTTTTTGCCAGCATATCATTACAGTTTTGATATTTGTATTGCCCAATTCTCTGGATTACTGCTATACTATGAAGATGGGCCTGGCGCATGGGCGCTGGTCCACGCTAAAGATTATTCCGCGCAGAGGCGCGATTGAAAAGGATGGAGGGTGTGTTTTTGAGCGAACAGGAAGAGAAGAAGAAAACAAGCTATTTCAAGGATTATCTGCTGCCGGTCATCATTGCGCTGGCGATCGTGGTCGTGCTGCGTATGTTTGTGATCGGGATGTATTACGTGCCGAGCGGATCGATGATCCCGACGCTGGAGATCAATGACCGCGTTATGGCGACGAAGTTTACCTACCAGATCGGTGAGCCGGAGCGCGGTGATGTGGTGGTCTTCAAATATCCTGTGAATGAAGAACAGGGTATTGAGACGGTGATCTACGTCAAGCGCTGCATTGGTCTGCCGGGCGAAACGCTGGAGATCAAAAACAACACGGTCTTTATCGATGGCACGCCGCTGGTGGAGGATTATCTCAACACAGGCACGAGCATGCCGGATTTTGGGCCGGTGACGATCCCTGAAGGAGAATATTTCATGATGGGCGACAACCGCAACGATTCCTCAGACAGCCGCGTCTGGGGCACGGTCAAGGATGAATACCTTGTCGCCAAGGCACAGTTTATCTACTGGCCGTTCAGTCACATGGGAGGGTTGAGCTGATGGCAACGATCCAATGGTTCCCGGGGCACATGACAAAGGCGCGTCGCATGATCGAGCAGGAGCTGAAGCTCGTCGATGTGGTCATTGAGTTGGTCGATGCGCGCATTCCGGAAAGCAGCCGCAATCCGCTTCTGGGCGAGATCATCGGTAAAAAGCGTCCGCGCCTGATCATCCTCAACAAGGCGGATCTGGCCGATCCGAACCGCACACAGTACTGGCTCTCAAAATACACCGCCGGCAATAATCTCGCAGTGGCGGTGAATTCCACAAGCGGCCGCAAAAAGCTCCAGCAGACGATCGTCGATGCGGTTTACGAGCTGACAGCGGCGAAGCGCCAGCGCTTCCTCGACAAGGGCGCGACGAGCGTGACGCTGCGCGTGATGGTTGTGGGGATTCCCAACGTTGGCAAGAGCACGTTCATCAACATGCTTCTCGGTCGCGGCATGACGACCACTGGCAACAAGCCAGGCGTGACCAAGGGCAAGCAGTGGGTGCGCCTGACCGACGACATCGAGCTTCTCGATACGCCGGGGCTTCTCTGGCACAAGTTCGAGGATGAAGAGGTCGGCAACAAGCTGGCAATGACTGGCGCCATCAGTGACGAGGTCTTCGTCTGGGAGGATGTGGCCTTCCGTTTTCTGCAGATCGCTCAGGCGCGCTATGCGGCGCTGATCGCCGAGCGCTACAGCCTGGATGCAGAGGAGGTCGCCGCCATGGACACCTACGAGCTGATGCAGACCATCGGGCGCAAACGCGGCGCGATTGTGCGCGGTGGCAAGGTGGACGATCTCAAGACCGCCCACATCATCATTAAAGATTTTCGCGACAACAAGATTGGTCGCATCACATTGGAATAGGAGGGACGTGCATGCTGCTTAAAGATCTGATCGCAAATCCTGCAGCGTATGCAGAACAACGCGTCACTGTCAACGGCTGGGTGCGCGCAAACCGCAAGCAGAAAAGCTTCGGCTTTATTGCGCTGAACGACGGCACCGCGCTGGCAAATGTCCAGCTCGTCTACGACGACAGCCTGGCGAATTTTGACGCCGCAGGCCATCTCACCGTCGGCAGCGCGCTCTCGGCAAAAGGCACAGTCGTGCTCACAGAAGGGGGCAAGCAGCCCTTTGAGATCCGCGTGGAGGAGCTTGAGATCCTGAACCAGGCGCCAAGCGACTATCCGCTGCAGAAAAAGCGTCACAGCTTCGAATATCTGCGCACCCAGGCGCATCTGCGTCCGCGCACGAACACCTTTTCTGCCGTGTTCCGTCTGCGCTCAGTGATCGCCTTTGCTGTGCATCAGTTTTTCCAGGAGCGCGGCTTCATCTACGCGACCACGCCGATCATCACCGCCAGCGACGCCGAAGGTGCAGGCGAGATGTTCCGCGTCACCACCGGCGAGGAGAAGGAATTCTTCGGCAAGCCGGCGAACCTTTCTGTCAGCGGCCAGCTGAACGCCGAAGCTATGGCGCTGGCCTTCCAGAATGTCTACACTTTCGGGCCAACCTTCCGCGCCGAAAATTCCAACACCGCGCGCCATGCCGCCGAGTTTTGGATGATCGAGCCGGAGATCGCCTTCGCTGACCTCACCGACGACATCAACCTCGCAGAGGATTTCATCAAATACATGATCCGCGCCGCCTTCGAGCGCCTGCCGGATGAGATGGCATTTTTCGACGAGCGCATCGAGCCTGGCCTGGCCGAGCGGCTGCACGCAGTCGCAGAGGCTGAGTTTGTGCGTATGACCTACACAGAAGCCGTGGCGCTCCTCGAAAAAAGCGGCCACGCTTTTGAATATCCTGTCAGCTGGGGCATCGATCTGCAGAGCGAGCACGAGCGCTTCCTCACCGAAGAGATCGTGAAAGGCCCCGTCTTCTTGACCGATTATCCGAAGGACATCAAAGCCTTCTACATGCGCGCCAACGACGACGGAAAAACCGTTGCCGCCGTCGATCTGCTCGTGCCTGGCATTGGTGAGATCATCGGCGGCAGCCAGCGCGAGGAGCGGCTCGATCTGCTCGAAGCGCGTATGAAGGAGCTCGGCATGCCGCTCGATGCCTACGACTGGTACCTCGATCTACGTCGTTTTGGCGGCGTCCAGCACGCAGGCTTTGGCGTCGGCTTCGAGCGCCTGCTCATGTACCTCAGCGGCATGGCCAACATCCGCGACGTCATCCCATTCCCACGTACACCAGGATCGATTTTATTCTAAAAGGAGAAGATAATTATGGCAAAAGACGCAACCTTTGATATTGTTTCCGAAGTCAACATGGCAGAAGTCACTAACGCCGTCAACCAGACTGAGCGCGAGATCACCCAGCGCTACGATTTCAAAGGCGTGACTTCCGAGATCGCTCTCGAAAAAGACAGCGTAAAGATCACCACCGCCGATGAAATGCACCTCAAGAGCATCATCGATGTGCTCCAGAGTAAGTTCATCAAGCGCCAGGTGCCAATCGACAATCTCGAATATGGCAAGATCGAAAACGCCGCCGGCGGCGCAGTGCGCCAGGTCGTCACCATCAAACAGGGCATCGACAAAGACCTCGGCAAAAAGATCACCAAGGACATCAAAGACACCAAGCTGAAAGTTCAGCCACAGTTCATGGAAAACAAGATCCGTGTCAGCGGCAAAAAGATCGACGACCTCCAGGCCGTCATCGCCAAGCTCAAAGAAAACGACTACGGCATCGCGCTGCAGTTCAACAATTTCCGTTCGTAATCATACAGAAAAAGCGAGTGCACACACGCACTCGCTTTTTCCATGCTCAGGCAGCGTCCTCGCTCTTCGTCGAGATCGCCGCGAACACAAGATTGATCCCCTGGGCGATGAAGACAAACGCCACACACCAGCCCAGCGAGATCAGCGACACCACCGGATGCAGCAGCGCATAGATCCCGACCAGGATCAGCACCACGCCCCAGAATACCCCGAAGCCCCACCAGGCAAATTTGAGCTGCACCGAGGCCACAATGCGCAGCACGCCTGCGCACACGATCCACACGCCAAAGAGCATGATCAGCGCCATATCCGTGAAAAGCTGCGCCCAGAAATTGCAGAGCATCAGAACGCCGACGATCGTTGTGAGCAGCGCGCCTGCCATGTCCCAGAGATTGCTTTCGCCGCTTTTGCGCCCCTGCCACCAGGCAACCAGCCCGCAGATCCCGCAGGCCAGCACAATCGCGCCGATCACCCAGCTGAGATTTGCAAACGTGAGCACAGGCTGCGTCAGACAGAAGATGCCGCTGATCGTCAGCAGGATCCCCATAACAATACCAAGAATTTTCATAGATGTGATACTTCCTTTCCATATAGGTTATTAATCTCCACGTAGAATCATACCAGAATAATCAGCTTTGTCCATCCGTCTCAGGGAGGATTTCGCGCCAGCTCCGCAGAATGTGCAGACCTCATCACCACAGCCCACCATCTCTGGAATATCCTTCCGTAAAGAAAAACCACAGCTGGCAGCAGACCGCATCCTGCGTTATAATAAACCTGACTCTATTTCAAAAAGGTGATCGCATGAAACAAAGACACAACAAAAACCACATTCTCCTGGCAGCGCTCCTGCTCAGCCTCGTGCTTTTTGCCGGCTGCGCCCAACAGGAAACAGACAGCGTGGACTACGCCGCAGCGGAAAACTGGGCCTATCACGAAACGGAGCGCACAGACACCGCAGCCGATACATGCATAACGGCAGACCTCTTTTGCTGCCTTTCCTTTATCCGATGTGTTCTTCGTCTGCCCGACCGTCTACGCCGGCGCAGAGGATGCAGAAAACATGCCCCTCGACGACGCCGATGCAAAGGCAGATTTTCTCGGCGCCACCAACATGGAAAAGGGCATCTACGACGCCGACAGCCGTTTTTTTGCGCCCTATTACCGCCAGGCCAGCCTCTATACCTACAGCCTGCCTGAAAACGAGCGTACAACAGCGCTGAGCGCCGCCTACGAGGATATCAAGGACGCCTTTGAGTATTACCTCGCCAATGATAACGACGGCCGGCCGATCATCCTCGCCGGATTTTCCCAGGGCGGCGATCTTGTGCTGCGTCTCCTGCAGGATTATTTCGACGACGACGCCCTCGCCGATCAGCTCGTCGCCTGCTACGCCATCGGCTGGCGCGTCACAGAAGACCAGCTCGCTGAGCATCCACACATGCGCTTTGCGACAGGCGAAGCAGACACCGGCGTCATCGTTTCGTTCAACAGCGAAGCGCCGGAAATCACAGATTCTCTCGTCATCCTATCCGGCAGCAAAACCCTCGCCATCAATCCCCTCAACTGGCGCACCGACAGCACCCCAGCCGACAAAAGCCAAAACCTCGGCGCCTGCTTCACCGATTACGACGGCAACATCACCGAGGAAATCCCTCAGCTCACCGGCGCCTATATCGACGACCAGCGCGGCGCGCTGAAAGTGCCCGACGTATCGCCAGAGGATTATCCAGCCGGGCTCTCTATCTTCTCAGACGGCATCTATCATCTCTACGACTATCAGTTTTTCTACAGAAACCTCCAGGACAACGTCGCCACCCGTCTGAACGCCTACCTCGCCGAAACCGCACAGAACGCAGCCGCCTGATCACCAGAGCGCTTTGCTGACAGAGAAGGGGAGCCGTGCGTGTGTGGTGCAGCGCCAGCTGCACATGGATCCGGCGGATCCCTAACGGCGTATTGCGCCGTCATTGCATTAGCATTTACACTCACACTCACACTATCATTTTCATTAGCATTATCATTTACATTATCATTAGCTTGATTTGCTTGAGTGTGCTTAAGGATACTTAAGTTTGCTTGAAACAGGTCGGAGCAACTCATGCCCCAGGTGGTAGCGATCCTGCAGCGGTATCTGGCGAAATGATCCTTGCAAATGATAAATTAGTAATGATTAATACCCATGCCCAAAGAGCACAAAAAGGGCTCACGTGTGTAATGGAAAAAGTTTACCAGCGACCACGCCGCTAGCGTGTCGGATCGCTGGTAGCCTTTTTATGCTGATAACGGGAAGTGCGCCAGGCTTGGAAATTTTTTTGCGTATTTTTCTTGTGCGCGCGAACAATAATGTGCACAAAAAGTAAAAATGACGTTTTTTCTGTTTGTAATCTTCTTAAATATGTTGCAAATTTTTTGATTGTGCGTCATAATAAACGCAAGGCGACACTGAAAGGAGGAGAAGGCTTATCCAACTGAGCAAAAAACAGATCCAGATTCTCGATATCGTAAAGTCGCAAAGTCCGATCACCGGAGATCATATCGCGTCTCAAATGAACACGACCCGTGCTTCTCTGAGATCAGATCTGACGCTGCTGACGCAGCTAGGGCTTCTGGAGGCGCGTCCACGCGTGGGCTATTATTACAACCAGTCGCGCCAGGGCTACGACATCTATATGAAGATGATCCAGATGTCTGTGGAAGATTATCAGAGCATGCCTGTTGTCGTTAATGAAAAGGCGTCGGCCTATGATGCGCTGGTGTCGCTGTTCATCAATAACATCGGAACGCTCTTCATTGTCAACGAAGAGGGCCTTCTGGATGGGGTGCTCTCGCGCAAAGATCTACTGAAACTGGCGATCGGCACGACGGATATGCACAAGGTGCCGGTGAGCGTAATCATGACGCGCATGCCTAACCTCATCATGACGACGCCGGACGAAAGTCTGTGGCACGCGGCGCAGAAACTGATCACGCATGAGATTGACGGGATGCCTGTGGTGAAACAGGTGGGCGAGGACAAGTTTGAGGTTTTGGGACGATTTACCAAGACGAATGTTGTCCGCGCTTTTGTGGATATTGGCTATGGATATGCGGGAGAAGACGTATGATGGATCAGGTTCAAAGAATTTCTGTTTACATTTTATCGGATTCTGTCGGTGAAACGGCGCAGTATGTGGCGCGTGCCGCGGCCAATCAGTTTCCGGGGATCGAAGTTTCCTATAAGCACATTCCTTTTGTGGAGGATGCTGCTTATATCACGGAGGTGCTGGAACGCATTGACCCGAAGGACAGCATTTTGTGCTTCACGCTGGTGGTCGAGCAGTTGCGCCAGTATGTGATCGATTTTTGCAAGAGCCACAGCATTCAGTATTTTGACATTTTGGATACGCCGTTTCAGGCGTTTGAAGCGCTGACGGGACAGCATCCTGTCGGTCGTCCTGGGCTGGTGCAGCGCATGGACGAAAGCTATTTCAAAAAAATCGAAGCGATGGAGTTCGCGATCAAATACGACGACGGCAAGGATGTCACGGGCATCACGTCGGCGGATCTGATCCTGATCGGTGTATCGCGAACGTCGAAGACGCCGCTTTCGATGTATATGGCGTATCGCGGCATTAAGGTGGCAAATGTGCCGCTGGTGCCGGAGGTAAAAGTTAATGAAAAACTGTTCGAGATCCCAAAGCACAAGATCATTGGGCTGACGATCCAGCCGGATATCCTGGGCGAGATCCGAACAGAGCGCGTGCGCGGATTGGGCGTGGCGAGTCCGACAGATTACACGGATCTCGGGCGCATCCTTGATGAGCTCGACTACGCGGAAAAGATCATGAAGCGGGTTGGCTGTCCGATCATCGACGTGACACATAAAGCAGTGGAAGAGACGGCTAGCGTCATTCTACAAATATACTATGGCAGAGGAGAGAATATCATTGGCTAAGAAATTTGTTTATTTATTCAACGAAGGCAACAAAGACATGCGCGCCCTCCTGGGCGGCAAGGGTGCCAACCTGGCAGAAATGACCAAGATCGGTCTGCCTGTTCCTCAGGGCTTCACGATCACGACGGAAGCCTGCAACGAATTTTTCACAGCTGGCCACAAGCTGCCGGATGGGCTTCTGGATGAAGCCTGGGTGGCGCTGCACAAGCTGGAAGAACACACCGGCAAAACCTTCGGCGATACGGAAAACCCACTGCTCGTTTCGGTGCGTTCCGGCGCTGCCATCTCCATGCCTGGGATGATGGACACGGTCCTCAACCTCGGTCTCAACGATGTGACGGTGAAAGGCTTTGCCAAGCTGACTGGCGACGAACGCTTCGCGCTGGACTGCTACCGCCGTTTCATCCAGATGTACGCCAACGTTGTCATGGGTGTTGATTCCTACAAATTTGACAACATCATCGAAAAGATCAAATCCGATCAGGGCGTCAAGGACGACTACGAACTCAATGCCGATAGCCTCAAAGAACTCATCGAGCTCTACAAGGGTGTCGTTGCCAAAGAAAAAGGCGTGGATTTCCCACAGGATCCAAAAGAACAGCTCGTCATGGCGATCACCGCTGTGTTCGATTCCTGGGGCAACAACCGCGCGATCGTTTATCGCCGCATCAACAAGATCCCGGATGACATCGGTACAGCTGTCAACGTGCAGTCGATGGTCTTCGGGAACATGGGCCCAACCTCCGGGACAGGTGTTGCCTTCACGCGCAACCCTGCCACTGGCGTCAAGGAGCTCTACGGCGAATACCTCATCAATGCGCAGGGCGAAGACGTCGTTTCCGGCGTGCGCACGCCACAGCACATTTCCCGTCTCGCAGAAGATCTGCCAGACGCGTTCAAGCAGTTCACCGATACCTGCGAATTGCTTGAAAAACATTACACCGACATGCAGGACATCGAATTCACCATCGAAAACGGCAAGCTCTACATGCTGCAGTGCCGCAACGCGAAACGCACGCTGGCAGCTGCTGTAAAATGCGCCGTTGATATGTACAAAGAAGGGCTCATCGACCGCAACACCGCCGTCATGCGTGTGGATGCCAACCAGCTCGATCAGCTGCTGCACCCAAGCATCGATCCAAAGGCGGAGATCAACGTCATCGCCACCGGGCTTCCAGCTTCTCCTGGAGCAGCCAGCGGTCACATTGTCTTCAATGCCGACGAAGCAGAAAAGCGTGGCAACAATGGCGACAAGGTCATCCTCGTGCGCAACGAGACCACGCCGGATGACATCCACGGCATTGTCACCGCACAGGGCGTGCTCACCAGCCGTGGCGGCATGACCAGCCACGCAGCCGTCGTCGCCCGTGGTATGGGCCGCTGCTGCGTTTGCGGCTGCGACGCGCTGAAGCTCGATCTCGACGCTGAGACCATGCAGGTCGGCGATCTCCTGCTCAAGAAAGACGACGTCATCACCATCGATGGTTCCAACGGGAACGTCATCCTCGGCGAAGTTCCTGTTATCCCACCAGAACTCAGCGACGATTTCCAGCAGATCCTGGCATGGAGCGAAGAGCTCGCTCAGGAAGGCGGCATGGAAGTGCACGCCAACGCCGACAATCCTCGCGACGCCAAGAAAGCGCGTGAATTTGGCGCCACCGGTATCGGCCTCTGCCGCACCGAGCACATGTTCATGGAAGTGGAACGTCTGCCGATCGTGCAGCAGATGATCCTCGCCGAGGACGAAGAAGCGCGCAAAGAACCGCTCGCCAAGCTGCTCGAATTCCAGCAGGCCGACTTCTACGGCATCCTCGAGGCCATGGAAGGACTGCCAACCACGATCCGTCTGCTCGATCCACCACTGCATGAATTCCTGCCAAACATGGAAAAACTCATGCTCGAGATCAACGACCTCAAGCACACCGGTGGCGATCCAGCTGTTATTGCTGAGAAGGAAGTGCTCCTCAAGAAGGTGCGTTCCCTGCATGAAATGAACCCAATGCTCGGTCATCGTGGCTGCCGTCTCGGCGTGACCTACCCAGACATCTACAGAATGCAAGCGCGCGCCATCCTGCAGGCGACTGCTCAGCTCGTTAAGGAAGGCAAGGACATCCACGTTGAGATCGAGATCCCGCTCGTTATCGACGCCAAGGAAGTCGAGATCCTGCGTGCAGAGATCGACAGCGTTGCCCAGGCTGTGATGGCAGAACAGGGCATCGAGATCCCTTACAAGGTCGGCGCCATGCTCGAACTGCCACGTGCCTGCCTGACCATCGACGAGATCGCTGAACACTGCGACTTCTTCACCTTCGGCACCAACGACCTGACGCAGACCACGCTCGGCTTCTCTCGCGACGACGCAGAAGGCAAGTTTATGCCGATCTATCTTGAACACAAGATCCTCAAGGACAACCCATTCGCTGTGCTCGATCGCAAGGCCGTTGGCAAGCTCGTCGAATACGCAGTCAAGAACGGCAGCGCTGTGAATGACAAGCTGACCTGGGGCATCTGCGGTGAACACGGCGGCGAACCAAGCTCCGTTGAATTCTGCCACGAAGCTGGCCTGACCTTCGTAAGCTGCTCGCCATACCGCGTGCCGATCGCTCGCGTTGCTGCGGCTCAGGCACAGATCAAGAACCCTCGCTGAGTGAGTTAGTTAGGAGTTAGCCCTGCGGGGTCAGCTCGCTCTACTCGCTGACAGTGAGGTGTTAGAAGTTAGGAATTTTAGAAAGGACTTTTTGTCAAAGTTTTTGATGAAAAGTCCTTTTTTTGTACCCGTTGTTGCGGTAAGATGAAGATAGAATAATCTGATCATAGGAGGTAGATGACCATGATCCGAGAAATGATCGAACAGCAGGAGCGCACGATCTACGCAGCCTGCGCGAGCTTTGCCGACGCCAGTCGTGGACGCAGGCTGCCGGAAGAGCCAGACGCTGTGCGCACCTGTTTCATGCGGGACCGCGACCGCGTCATCCATTCGAAAGCGTTTCGCCGTCTCAAGCACAAGACGCAGGTCTATATCTCACCGGGAAACGACCACTACCGCACCCGTCTCACGCACACGCTGGAGGTCAACCAGATCGCCAAGACCATCGGCCGTGCGCTGCGTCTGAACTGCGATCTCATCGAAGCGATCGCGCTGGCGCACGACGTCGGTCACACGCCGTTCGCCCACTGCGGCGAAAATGTGCTGGACGAATGCATGAGCGGCGGTTTTCGCCACAACGTCAACAGCGTGCGCGTGCTCTCGAAGATCGAGCGCCACGGCGAGCGTCGCGGGCTGAATCTGTCCTGGGAGGTGCTCGACGGTGTGCTGCATCACAGCGGCTTCAGTAAAAACCGCGACCACGCCGCCACGCTGGAAGGTCAGATCATCCGCTACAGCGACAAGATCGCTTATGTGCAGCACGACATCGACGATACGATCCGCGCCAATATTTTTCGCGAGGAAGATCTGCCCCAAGCCTACACCGATGTGCTCGGTCACGATCTCGGCGAGCGCATCACCGTGCTCGTGAACGATCTCATCGCCCAGGGACAGCGCATCACCGCGCCGGATTTTGACGGCGAGCGGATTCTCACCTTCAGCCCCGAGATCGACCAGGCGCTGCGCGGGCTGCGTTCCTTCATGTTCGACGAGGTGTACCAGGGCCCGGTCTGCCTGCAGGAGCGTGAGCGTGCCAGCTTCATCGTGCAATTCCTCTTCGAATATTTCCTCAAGCATGTGGAAGCAATGCCGGAATTTTATGTGCAGACTGCCGAGGCAGAGGGCAAGGAACGGGCGGTTGCTGATTATATTTCCGGCATGACAGACAATTATTGCGTGGAACTTTTCAAAGATCTGACGATTCCGCGCTCTTTTATCCACGAAAACCCTGTACTTTGAGAGGGAGAAGTGCTATAATAAAACGACTGTCGATATCGACATTTTTTTGCTGTGCGCTTTGAAAGGAGGCCGACCGATGAGTGGTTCAAAGGGACGCATTCCCCAGGAAATCCTGGACGAGATCATTGCACGCACAGATATCGTAGATGTTGTCGGACGCTATGTTCCATTAAAAAAACAAGGGCAGAACTTTGTCGGTTTGTGCCCTTTTCATCATGAAAAGACGCCGTCGTTTTCGGTGTCGCAGAATAAGCAGATCTTTCACTGCTTCGGCTGCGGCGTCGGCGGCAACGTCTTCAAATTTCTCATGGAGATCGATCACCTGACATTTCCGGAGGCTGTCCGCAAGCTTGCCGGAGAGGCCGGGGTGAAGGTGCCGGAGCGCGAACAGAGCGAAGAAGAGCGCCGCGCCATGGCCAAACGCAATCGCCTGCTGAAATGGAACGAATTTGCGACCTATTATTATCAGGCGGTGCTGCACCGTCCGCAAGGCGCTGTCTATAATGCCTATCTGGATAAGCGCCAGATCACCCAGGAGACGAAGGAGCGTTTTCAGCTCGGTGGCTGTCTCGAAGGATGGGATGGGCTTTATGGCTATCTCAAAAAGAAGGGCGCATCTGACGAGGATCTCATCGAGATCGGCCTGGTCAGTCCGCGCAACAACGCGCGCGGCTGCTACGACCGTTTTCGCGATCGGCTGATGTTTCCGATCAAGGACGCGAACGGGCACGTCATCGCTTTTGGCGGGCGTATCATCGACGCCGAAAAAGCGCCGCAGAAATACATCAATTCCCCGGACAGTCCGGTCTTTCACAAGGGACGAAATGTTTATGGCCTCGATCTGGCGAAGTCAGCGATCCGCGCAGCCGATCAGGTGATCATCGTCGAGGGCTACATGGATGTCATTGCCTGCCACCAGGCGGGATTGACGAATGTTGTCGCTCCTTTGGGAACGGCGCTCACCGAGGATCAGGTGAAGCTGCTCATGCGCTACACCTACAACTTCATCACCTCCTTCGACGGGGATGACGCCGGTGTGCGCGCGACGCTCAAGAGCATTGGCCTCATTGAAAATGCCGGTGGCAAGGCGCGGGTGCTCGCCATTCCTGAGCGCAAGGACCCGGATGAATACATCAAGGCCTATGGCATCGACGCTTTTCGCGCATTGCTGCAGAACGCGGAGAATGGCTACGCTTTCCGGCTGACTCAGTCGTTGAAGCGTTTTCCTGGCGACAATATGGACCAGAAACTCAGCGTGCTCGGTGATGTGCTGCCGTATCTGGCGAAGATCCGCCATCCGGCAGAGCTGGACGTGGCAGTGCGCCACACAGCGGATCGCCTTTTCCTAAGCGAGCAGGCGATTAAAAATGAGCTCGCCGCCTATCGACGCGGCGCCGGACGACGCAATCGCTATCGCCAGCCGGAGGAAACCGAAGCGCCGGTTGTTCAGGCAGCGCCAAAGCTGGATTTTCCGAAGAACGAGGTTGTGCTGCTCTGCGGGATGCTCACAGATCCTGCTTTTGTCGAGCGGATCGAAGCCTGCGGCGGCGCGAAGTTGTTTCAGTCGGTGCTGCGGACGATCTACGAGGATTTTCAGGCGCAGGCCGCGCAGAATGGCCAGATTGACAGCTCCCGTCTGGATGTTGGTGTGAGCAGCGTATTTGCTGCGGCGAC
>OLOM01000517.1_pt1 | contig 29966 bp, 28 predicted proteins | sample 1672531 | NCBI WGS metagenome assembly OLOM01 (sample SAMEA3136696, study PRJEB25190) | human gut metagenome | reverse complement strand
CTGCGGCGCAGGCGTCGGCGACGCGGCCTGAGGGTTCAGGTTGTTTTCATCCTCGGTCATCGTTCATCCTAACCTTCAAAGGTTACAGCTCGAGAGAATCGACCTTGGTGCCCTGGTGCGCTTTGCGCGCCATGCGCAGAAGGAATTCCTCGTTGTTCTCGGTCTGCTTGATGGACTTGATCAGCGTGTCGGTTGCGCGCTCGGTGTTGTTCATATTGGCAAGAATGCGACGAACAGCCCAGATCAACGGCGCGACCTGTGCGTCCATGAGCAGCTCTTCCTTGCGCGTGCCGCTGGCGACGGCATCGATTGCCGGGAAGATGCGCCTGTCGGCAAGGCTGCGGTCGAGCTTGAGCTCCATATTGCCCGTGCCCTTGAACTCCTCGAAGATGACTTCGTCCATCTTGGATCCGGTGTCGATAAGAGCCGAAGCCAAGATGGTAAGCGATCCGCCGTTCTCGATGTTGCGCGCGGCACCCAGGAACTTCTTCGGCGGATACAGCGCCGTGGAATCGACGCCACCGGAAAGAACACGGCCGCTGGCGGGCTGCGCCAGATTGTAGGCACGAGCCAGACGCGTGATGGAGTCCAGCAGGATGACGACGTCCTGGCCGTTCTCAACCAAGCGCTTCGCACGTTCGATAACCATCTCAGCGCACGCGATGTGGTTGTCAGCCGGCATGTCGAACGTAGACGACACCACTTCGCCCTTGATGGAGCGCTCCATGTCGGTAACTTCCTCGGGTCGCTCGTCAATGAGCAGGCACATCAGGTGCACCTCGGGATTGTTAGCGCTGATGGAAGCCGCGATGTCCTTCAAGATGGTGGTCTTGCCCGCCTTCGGAGGCGAGACGATAAGGCCACGCTGACCCTTACCGATGGGGGCAACCAAGTCGATCACGCGCGAGGTGATGGTGTTCTTGCCATGCTCCATGCGCAGACGCTCCTGCGGGTAAACAGGCGTGAGATCGGCGAAACGCACGCGACGGCCAAGCTCTTCAACCGGGGTGCCGTTCACGGAGATGATCTTATGAATGGCGCGATACTTCTCGTTCGGTCGGACGGGCCTGGTTTGCGCCACAACAAGATCGCCCTTGCGCAGGCCGTTGCGCTTAACCAGCGAAAGGCCGACATAACAATCGTTCTCGCTGGGCAGATAGCCCTGCGTGCGCACGAAACCGTAGCCGTCGGCAAGGATGTCGAGAATGCCCGACACCTCAAGGAAGCCCTCAGCCTTGACGGTTGCGTTGTACACGGCCTCAACCAACTCGGCCTTCTTCAGCCCGGTGACGTCAAGCTCGAGCTCGGCGGCCTTCGCGCGAAGATCGGCGACCTTTAGCTCGGCCAGGCCCTCACGGGTGACGCTGGGCTCGACCTCGCGATTGCGATCGCGTTTGTTGCGGCCGTTGTGGTTGCGCGCATTGTGATCGTTGCGGTTGCCGTTGTTCCGGTCGTTGCGGTTGCCTTGCCTCTTGGCGCCGGCCTTGTTCTTGCCATTGCCCGAAGCTGCACCCTGGCCTTCGCTCTGAGAATCGCCCTGAGCGGACGCCTGCGAGGAAGACTGCTGTTCGTCGGAGGCAGAACGCGAGGTCTTGCGCTCGCCGCGAACCGAACGGCCGGGACGAACGTCGGCGGAAGCCTTCTCCTGCTCGGTTTTGTCCTCGGGGACGGGATTGACAACAGCCTGCGCGGCATCTTCGGCAGCGAATGCGACTGCTCCGCCTTCGGCCTTCACTGAACGGCGAGGCCTGCGACGCGGGGTCTCGGCACTGTCAGTTACGACGGAACCGTCGGCAGCTTCCTGAGTACGCGCAACGCGACGACGTTTGGGGTACGGAGCGGTGGGATCGACCTCGGCGGTCTGGGGAGCGTGCTTGGAAGGTGCAGACTCAACCTTCTCGGTGGCTTCGGCATTCTCGGAAGCGTCGTTTTTGGAAGCGGGCTTGCGCTTCGGAGCTGCGGCTTTCGCGGGAGCCTCGGTCTTCGAGGCAGCCTCGGCCGACTGACGCGCTGCGGCAGCAGGGCCTGCAGCGATCAGGGCTGCAGCCTCGGCCTCGGTCAAAGCATGAACGGGCTCTTCCTTCGACTTGGCGGCCCGAGTGGAACGAGTGCGCGGCTTAGGCGCAGCTTCAGCCTGAACAGGCTGATCTTCCTGAGCTGCCTTAGGCTTGCGGCCGCGACGGGGCTTCGGAGCCTCTTCGCCTTGAGCCTTGGTTTCAGGCGCTGGCTGCGCGTCGGATTTCACTTCTGCGGCTTTAACGGCAGCAGGCTTAGTTGCTGCCGGCTTCGCAGCGGGCTTGGCCTTCGCAGCAGGCTTAGCCGGCATGGCCGCCTCTGCCTGCACAGCAGGTTCGGCGGCCTCGGCCTTGGGCTTGCGCGCGGTAGTGCGCCTTGGTTTCTTCTCGACTTCTACTTGCTCGACGTGCTGAGCTTCTTCACTCATGCGTTAAGTACTTTCTCCCAGTCCTTCATGAAGGAATCGAGGCCGCGATCGGTAAGCGGATGCTGAACCATCTTCTTCAGAACGCCGAAGGGAACGGTGGCGATGTCGGCGCCCATAAGGGCAGTCTGAGTGACGTGGTTGGCGCTGCGGATGGAAGCAGCGATGATCTCGACCTGCTCGCCGTTAACGGTGTTCGGCGTGAAATCGTAGTTGTTGATGGCGGTGACGATGTTGGCAACCTGCTCCAGGCCATCCTCGGAGATGTCGTCGAAACGGCCGATGAAGGGGCTGATGTAACGAGCGCCGGCGCGGGCAGCCAGAAGAGCCTGCGGCACGCTGAAGCACAGCGTCATGTTCACGCGGATGCCCTCGTTGGCAAGGGTGCGCGTAGCGGCAAGGCCCTCGACCATGGTGGGAACTTTCACGACGATGTTCGGAGCAAGAGCGGCCAGTTCACGGCCGTCGCGAACGATCTCGTCGCGCGTCATGGCAACGGTCTCGGCGGAAACAGGGCAATCGGGGCCGACGATCTCGCAGATCTTCTTCATGTGAGCATGGAAATCGTCGAGCTTGCCGCCGATGCGGGCATACAGCGACGGGTTGGTGGTAACGCCAGCCAGAGCGCCCCAGCTTGCTGCCTCTTCGATTTCGTTCAGATCAGCGGTGTCCAGAAAAAACTTCACTTTGTCCTCCTCTAGGATTGAAGCTACCGCAACCAGCCATCAATGATGGCGATGTACCTGGTGGAATGTCCCATGCGGCCGAAATGACCGCAGGTGATACAAGATTTTCAGGTGATTTCCCCGCCAACGCCTCGATGCGATCGAACGCGTATCGAAATAGCGGACGCGCATGTTGTTGTAAGGGGGGATTTAAGAACAGCCTGAATAGTAAAACAACGCGCCAGCCAGCGCAAGAGCAAGGAAAACGGGCATCGCAAAGTGCACCGATATCATCAGATTTCAGTAGAATGCACAAGGAAGTTCGAGCCACGGAAGGTTCGCATCAAGCCGAATGAGGTTGCGCAACGCCCTGGCGAATGCCGATCAAGCGACGCACCGAAAACGGAGTCGGACCGAAAAAAGCGCGCCTGCCAAACGGCAAGCGCGCAAACGGTCTTTAATCCCGATTGTCTAAACAGTGCGAAAGAAGCACGAAACCGCGCCCGTATGGCACGCGGGGCCTTTCGGGCGAACCAAAGCCAACAGCGTGTCGGCGTCGCAGTCGTAGCGCAACTCGACGAGTTTTTGCGTGTTTCCGCTGGTGAGACCCTTATGCCAGATTTCCTTGCGGCTGCGGCTCCAGAAAACGGTCTCGCCGATCTCAAGCGTAAGACGAAGGCTTTCGGCGTTCATCCAAGCCATCATCAGCACCTCACGCGTGTCAACGTCCTGAACGATGCAAGGGATAAGCCCCCGCTCATCGAACTTCAGCTCGGAAAGTTGCACTGCAGCTGCCGTCGATTCCTGATCCATTTCTACAACCTAACCGGAACGCCCTGTGAACGCAGGTATTCCTTAACCTGGCGGATAGTGAATTCACCGAAATGGAAGACGCTGGCTGCAAGAACCGCGTCGGCCTCGCCCTCGATGATGCCCTCGGCGAAGTGCTCGAGCTTGCCGACGCCGCCGCTGGCGATAACCGGGATATCGACGGCGCGCGCAACCGCACGGGTGAGCGCGCAATCGAAGCCCTCACGGCTGCCATCGCGATCCATGCTGGTCAGAAGAATCTCGCCCGCTCCGCGACGCGCTGCCTCGCGAGCCCACTCGACAACGTCGATGTCCGTGGCCTTGCGACCGCCATGCACGTACACTTCCCATTTATTAGGGTTGTCGGCACGGCGCTTGGCATCGATGGCGCACACCACGGCCTGCGTGCCGAACGCGACTGCCGCCTCGGTGATCAGCGCGGGGTTCGCAACCGCAGCCGAATTGACGGAAACCTTGTCGGCTCCCGCCGCGATCATCTTGCGGATGTCGACGACGCTTCTGAAACCGCCGCCCACGCAATACGGCAGGCGCAGCTCGGCAGAAGCGCGGCTGGCAAGATCAACCGTCGTCGAACGATCGTCGCTGGTAGCGGTGATGTCCAAGAACACCACCTCGTCAGCCTTTTGCTGGTCGTAACGCTGGGCAAGCTCAATAGGATCGCCCGCATCGCGCAGGTTCACGAAGTTGACGCCCTTAACCACGCGGCCGTTCTTCACGTCCATGCAGGGAATGACTCGTTTAGCTAGCATGCACCCATCACCCGTCCTTCGCTTGCCGCCTTGCAGGCAGCGACTCCATCGGCAACGCTCAACGTGCCTTCATACACTGCGCGTCCCGTGATGACGCCCTCGATGCTTTCCGCCACGGGCGCCAAACGTTCGATATCGGCCACGCTTGCCACGCCGCCACTTGCGATGACGGGGTGCCCGAACGCCTGCGCCATGGCGACGTACGCCGCCGGGTCGATACCGGTTTGCATGCCGTCACGCGCGATGTCGGTGTAAACCACATGGCGGAAACCCGCCTCGCCCATGGCCCGGGCCAGATCGGTTGCCGCAACGCCGGAACCCTCGATCCAACCCGACACCGCAACCTCGCCGCCCTTCGCATCGATGCCGGCGGTTAGCCTATCGCCGCCGACGGCCTCGACAGCAGCACGCGCAAGCTCGGGGTCGTTCACCAAAGCAGTGCCCAAAACCATGCGGGCCGCGCCCACATCTGCAAGGCGCCTGAGCATCTCGAGCGAGCGGATGCCACCGCCGATTTCAACCGAAAGCGACGTCTCACGCACGATGCGCTCAACCACGGCTATATTGAGCGGGTTTCCCGTTCGAGCGCCGTCAAGGTCGACCACGTGAATCCAGGAAGCGCCCTGCTCCTCGAACAGACGAGCCTGCGCGACGGGATCGTCGTTGTAAACCGTGACCAGGTTGTAGTCGCCCTTGGCGAGGCGAACCGCCTTGCCGCCAAGGATGTCGATTGCAGGAAGCAGGTACATGAAACGCCTTTCGTTTCGGTTTGTTGTTGAGGGTCGGGTTTAGGAAGGGCTTCGTTCGCTGCACTCGCTCTTACGCGCGGTCGACTTGCATCACCGCCTAGCTGCGTAGGCGAACTTCGCCCCTCCTAAACCCGACCTTGCACCTTATTCAAAGCAAATTATTTATCAATAACCGCTATCGCGAACTCTTTTCTAAGCGAATGAGGCGGTTCGAACTTGACAGGGCTTGGGTATTTCTTTAGCCCTTCGCTAGGTTGGCGAAGTTGCGCAAGAGGCGCATGCCCGCATCCGAGCTTTTCTCGGGATGAAACTGAACACCGAATGCGCGATCATCGAACGACACCGCGCTGGGAAACGCGATGCTATGCGCCGTATGCGCAAGATCAGCTTCACCCGATGGAACAACGTAACTATGCGTGAAATAGAAATACTCGCCCGACTCGATGCCATCGAACAGCTCGGACTTCTGACCGCGATCAGTGAGCTCGATCGTATTCCAGCCCACATGCGGCACCTTGAACGAACGGCCACGCGCATCGGTTTTCGGGATAAGGTCGACCGTCCCCGGCAGAAGTCCCAAGCCACGAGCAGGAAAAGCCGCAGAAGCACCCTCCACGCCGAACTCGAACATAAGCTGCATTCCCAGGCAGATGCCTAGAAACGGCACGCCCGCGCGAACGCGATCGGCGATGGCGTCCATCTGGCCAAGCTCGTTCATGGTGGCAACGGCATCGGCAAACGCGCCCACGCCCGGCAACACAATGGCATCCGCACGTGCGATCTCGGCCGCATCGGACATGATGCGCGCATCAGCGCCCACCGCAACAAGCCCGCGCTCAACGGACAGCAAATTGCCCTTTTGATAATCAACGACAGCGATCATCGGCTTCTCCTAAACCAGCGCACTTGGCGCCAAACCCTACAGCGCACCCTTCGTGGAGGGAAGCGCATCGCCCATGCGGGCGTCGTACTCGCAAGCCATGCGCATCGCACGCGCCACGGCCTTGAACATGCCCTCAATGATGTGATGAACGTTCTCGCCAGCCAACTGGCGAATGTGCAGCGTGACGCCAGCGTTAGTTGCGAAGGCAATGAAGAACTCCTTGGCAAGCTGGGCGTCGAACGAGCCAACCATGACAGACGGAAGCGGCGCGTCCATATACAGCGCGCCGCGCCCCGAAATGTCGACGGCGGCAAGGATCAAGGCCTCGTCCATGGGAAGGGCGATGTCACCGAAGCGACGGATGCCGCGCTTGTCGCCCAACGCCGAAGCGAACGCCTGACCCAAAACGATTCCGCAGTCCTCAACCGTGTGGTGGCCGTCCACCTCGAGGTCGCCCTTTGCAACCAGATTCATGTCAAACAAGCCATGGCGCGAGAACGCCGTCAGCATGTGATCGAAGAAGCCGATGCCCGTCTCGATGGAAGACGCGCCCGCGCCGTCAAGATCAAGCGAAAGCGTGATATCGGTTTCCTTGGTTTTGCGGGCGATCTGCGCCGTGCGCGGACCCCGCTCCTCCACCGTTGCCATATCAGTTTCCTTTCACAATCCGACCAAGCTCCAACAAAAGCTTGTCGTTTTCTTCCGGCGATCCAACAGAGATTCGCAGGCAATTCTCCAGATACTGCGACTTCGAGAAGTCGCGAACCAGAACCCCCGCATCCAACAGCTTCTGCCAAACCTCGCCGGCATCCGCCAAACGAACGAGCACGTAGTTCGAATCGGACGGCCAAACCTCGATGCCACCGATGGCGGAAATCCCCTCAACAAGCTTTCCACGCTCCTCGATGATGCGATCGACGCTTTTCTCGAATCGCGCGCGGTTCTTGTAAACAACCTGGCCAATGGCCTGAGACACGGCATCGACCGAATAAGGCTGACGCACCTTCTTGAACTCGTTGATAACGCCCTCGCTGCCCAAAAGGTAGCCAAGGCGCACACCCGCCAAGCTGAACGCCTTCGAGAACGTACGCAGTATCACCAGGTTATCGTATTCGTTCAGAAGCGGGCGCGCGGTACGACGCGAGAATTCGAAATAAGCCTCGTCAACCATGACCAGCGTGTCGCTTGCGTCAAGAACACGGCGCACGAACTCCTCACTGGCAAGGTCGCCCGTGGGGTTGTTGGGGCTGGTGATGATCAGGTAATCGATGTCGCCTTGCGCCACGCGCTGAACGACGGCATCCTCATCGATGCTGAAATCAGGCAAACGCGGGATGTCGACCACGTTGGTGCGCGTGAGCATGGCGTTGTACGCGTACACCGAAAACGTGGGCGGAATGTTCAGCATGGTGCGCCCCGGGCCGCCGTACGCCAAAGCGATGTTGAACAGCAGCTCGTCGCCGCCATTGCCCACGATGACGTTGTCGCGGTCAAGGCCGTTCGCCTCGGCGATAAGGTCTCGCAGGCCGTTCGCCAGCGGATCGGGATAACGGTTGAGGTGAACCTTGCGGATCTCATGCTCGATCTCGCGACGGACTTCCTGATCAACGTCGTCGGGATTCTCGTTCGCCGAGATCACGACCTCGGCGGGGATGTATTTCGGGTCGTACGGCACCACGCCGGCCAAATTCGGCGCCGATGTACGTACCTGGTGCTTAGGCATTTTTCTCTTCCTATATTGCGATTACTTTTTTAACAAGGGGCGACGCGACTCGCTCGTTTACGCTTCGCTAGAACTTGCGATCGCTGCCTTTAACAAGGGGCGACGCGACTCGCTCGTTTACGCTTCGCTAGAACTCGCGATCGCTGCCAATCTGAGCTCGACACTGTGCGCATGCGCCCAAAGACCCTCGCGCTGAGCGATGGCGACAACAGCCTCGCCATCCTGCGAAAGCGCCTCAGGCGAATACTGGATGACGCTGGACTTCTTGATGAACTCATCAACCGAAAGCGGGCTTGAGAAACGGGCCGTGCCGCCGGTGGGAAGCGTGTGATTCGGGCCGGCGACGTAATCGCCAACAGCCTCGGGAGTCCACTCGCCCATGAAGATGGCGCCGGCGTGACGGATCTTGCCCAACGCCTCCTGCGGATTCTTGATGTGCAGCTCAAGGTGCTCGGGAGCGATGACGTTCACTGCCTGGAGAGCCTGCGCGCGGTCGTTGCACACAACGACCAGGCCTTCGTTGTCAAGCGACGCGGTGGTGATGTCGGCGCGCGTGGATTCCTTCATGTGCTGGGCAACCGCGGCCTCCACGGCATCGGCGTACTCAGCCGAGAACGTAACCAAGTAGCAGCTTGCCAGCGGATCATGCTCGGCCTGCGCCATAAGGTCGATAGCAACCAGCGCAGGGTCGGCGGTTTCGTCGGCAACGACACATACCTCGGAAGGACCGGCGATCATGTCGATTCCCACGTCACCCGAAACAAGCTTCTTCGCAGCGGCCACGAACGCGTTGCCCGGACCCGTGATTTTGTCAACCGCGGGGATCTGCTCGGTGCCGTATGCAAGCGCGGCCACCGCCTGAGCGCCGCCCACGCGGTAGATCTCGGTGACGCCGGATAGCTCGGCAGCCTTAAGCACGGCGGGGTCGAGCGAACCATCCTTGGTAGGCGGATTCACCACGGCGATGCGCGACACACCCGCAACCGAAGCAGGAATGGCGTTCATCAGCAGCGTGGAGGGGTACAATGCGCGACCGCCGGGAACGTAAATGCCGACGGAATCGATCGGGCGAACCAAAGCGCCAACGATCGCGCCGTTCGGGCGCGTCTCGATCCAGCTCTGCTGAAGCTGACGCTCATGGAACTCGCGAATCTGCGCGGCAGCATGCTCAAGAGCCTGAGACAGCTCCTTTGGGCACTTGGCCACAGCCTGATCGGTCTCTTCCTGAGAAACGCGGAAACGCTCAAGGTCGACGCCGTCGAACTTCGACGTGTACTCGCGAACAGCCTCGTCGCCGCGCTCGCGCACGTCCTCGACGATGGCGGTTGCAGCGGTCAGCGCCTTCGCGTTGAACGCGCTCTTACGCTGCAGGTGCTTGTTAGAGAAAACCTCTTCTTTATTCAGAACAACTCGACGCATTCGAATTACCTCTTCCCTTTATCGACGTGCTGTTGGTTAATCGTTTATCAAAATGCCGGCGATCAGTTCGAAACCGAACCGCCCGCGGTGACTTTAAGTTCCTGCCCGGCAACTTGACGGCCAAGCTCCTCGGCCAAGCCCCTCACGCGGTCGTCCGTTCGGAAACTGCAGACATTGGCGAAGAAGCGCGCGGTTGAGGACATGACCTCATCAACAATGACCAGATTGTTCTCGCGCAGCGTGCGCCCCGTGGCCGTGATGTCGACGATGCAGTCGGACATGCCCGTCAGCGGGCCAAGCTCGATGTTGCCGTTAAGCTTGACGATTTCGACCTGCGTGCCTTTTCGACCGAAGAATGCCTGGGTGATGCGCGGGTATTTCGTGGTGACGCGCAGGCTGCCAAGCTTGCGGTAGCGTTCCTCGACCGCTTCCGCAGCGCCCTCGCGCTGCGCGACAATGAAACGACAGCCGCCGAAGCGAAGGTCGGTAAGCTCGACGACGTCGGCGCCCGTCTCGATCAGCGAGTCCTCGCCACAGATGCCGCAATCGGCAGCGCCCATCTCGACAAAGACCGGCGCATCAGAAGGACGCACGATGATGTACTCGACGCCCGGGTTCTTGACGATCAGCTGCCTGCCCGGGTCGTCCAAACCCGTGACGTCAAAACCGGCCTGCGCCAGCACGTCGATGGCGTCGGGATTGAGCGAGCCTTTGGGAACCGCAATGCGAAGCGGGCGCTGATCAGGCGAATCGGCCGCCACGCTTGCCGCCTGCATGGCTTCATCCAAATAGAACGCGAAACCGGCAGCGGGACGGCTGCAGCCGAAGCTCCCCAACATGTTGTCATAACGGCCACCGCTTCCCAAAGGTGTGCCCAAGCTGGGCGAAAACGCCTCGAATACGACGCCCGTGTAGTAATCGAACGAGCTCATGACCGAGAAATCGATGAGGATGTTGTCGGCCAAACCCTCCTTGGCCAGCAAGTCGTAGGTGGCCTCGAAATCGTCGAGCCCCTGCGCGCACCCAAGCGGAGCCGCCAGCGCGCGAACCTGCTCGATGGCCTCGCGGCCGCCGCGAATACGCGCAAGCCTACGAATGGCATCGGCGAAAACAGGCGCCGCCGCACCAGGAACGCCGGGCTCGGTAAGTTTGTCGATCTCGACGAAATTTGAAGCATGGAACGCCTCGAGCACCGCCTCGCTCCACGCGGGGTCGGCGGCACTGGCGTTGATCAGCGAGCGAAGAACGCCCACCGTGGCAAGCGACAGCTTGTAGTCGCGAACGCCGGCAAGGTCAAGCGCTTGCGCGAACAGGGACACAACCTCGGCGTCGGCCGCAGGGCCCTCCTCGCCGATGCACTCGATGCCGATCTGGGTCCGTTCGCGCACGTTAGCGCGCTGACGCCCCTCGGCTTCACGGAAGACGCGCTGCATATAGCGGAAACGAAACGGGCCAGGTTGGTTGCCCAAGCGCGTTGCGCACATGCGCGCGACCTGAAGGGTGACGTCGGGGCGCATGGTAACCAAGTCACCCTTGGCATCGAAGAATTTGAAAGGCGACGCGGGGATACGACCGCCCGCCTGCATGGCGGACAGCCTCTCAAGGGTAGGCGTTTCGATAGGCAGATAGCCGCGCGCCGCAAAGCAATCCTGAACTGCGCGTTCGATAGCTTCACGCGCGATTGCCTCGTCGACAAGAACATCGCGGAAACCCGCCGGTGTCACAAATTCCATTTTTAACTCTCGCCTCGCCTTCGGTCGGACGCCGTGATTATAGGAGGTTCAAAGGAAGATGCTCGGACGATCGGGCGACATTTTGCACAGACGTAACGCAGGCATCAGAAGCGTGCCGAACCCTTCTTTCGATATTTGTACTTTACTACGCTAGAGTGCTAAAGCAAAGCAACGATTTCCCTTTCACAATGCCTGCATAAAAGAACACACACGGGAAAGAGCCTCTTGCGCACAACCTCTTTCCCGCGATAAACTTCGCTGGCAATTGAATAGGCAGTTCGAAACCATCCTGCCAAGGAGCGGGCCGCACAAGCGAACCGCGTGACTGAATCAAAACTAGGGAGATGAGCAACGGGCCAAGCCCGCTTGCGCTTGTCGGCTTGCTGCCGTCAGCGAAGCGCGCGAACGGCCGGAGGCGTCCCTTGTGGGCGCTTTACTTTTTTATGAACAGATACAGCAAGATACACGACAAGCGCCCCCGCGAGATCGTTCTGCTCCGCGGGCGAGGCTGCGCATTCACCACCTGCGCTTTCTGCGACTACCACAACGATAAAAGCCCCGACGACAACGCGAACTTCACCCTGAATGCAGAGGTCCTTTCGCACGTCACGGGCGAGTTCGGCGAAATCGAGATCATCAACAGCGGCTCGGTATTCGAGCTTGACGACAAGACGATCGACCTGATCAAGGAAATTTGCGCCAAGCAGGGCATTTCGACGATCCATTTCGAAGCGCATTACGGCTACCGAAACGACATCCCCGAACTGCGCCGCAAATTCGACGGCTTCGATCTGAAGATGAAGCTGGGTCTGGAGACCTTCGACGCCGATTTCCGCGCGAACGTGCTGAAGAAGTTCATCAATGACACCGACCCCGCCGTTATCGCTGAGCAATTCGATGAGGCGAATTTCCTATTCGGCATCACGGGGCAAACCGTCGAATCGATGAAGCGCGACATCGAACTTGGTCTTCAGAACTTCGATCGCATCTGCCTGAACATCATGTGCCCTAATTCCTCGGTAATCGACCCCGACGACGCCGTGATCGAGGCGTTCGTCCGCGAGATCTACCCAATCTATCAAGACAACGACCGTGTCGACATCCTTTTGAACAACACCGATTTCGGAGTGGGAGACTAACATGACCAACGAACTTCTTCTTGCGGCATCCGTCGTGATTATCTTCGGCGCGGCCCTTCTTGCCTACCGCCTGTTCGGCAAAGCGGGTCTGCTTGTGGTAAGCGCCTGCGCCAGCATCCTTGCCAACATCGAGGCTACCATGCTGGTGGACGCGTTCGGCATGGAACAGACCTTGGGTAACGTCCTGTTCGCCGTGACGTTTTTGGTAACCGACATCCTTTCGGAATGCGAGACCAAGCAGGATGCCCAGCTTGCCGTGTGGCTTGGCGTATTCGCCAGCTCGTTCTTCCTGATCTTGAATCAAAGCTGGCTTTTCTACATCCCCAGCCCCAACGACATCTCGATGCCGGCGGTAAGCGCACTGTTCGGTAGCACGCCGCGCTTGCTTCTGTCGTCGCTGACCGTATACGCGATCAGCCAGGCGTTCGACGTGTGGCTGTACCACAAATGGTGGAACCTTACCGAGCGTCTGTCCGGCAACAAACGCAGCCACCTGTGGCTGCGCAACACCGGTTCGACGCTGATCAGCCAGATCGTCAACACGCTGCTGTTCACGACGCTTGCCTTCTGGGGAACGTACGAGATCCCGACGCTGATCTCGATCTTCCTTTCCAGCTATGTGATCTTCATCTTCACGTCCATCTTGGATACGCCGGCGGCCTACCTGGCACGCCGCATGAAGGAAGCAGGCAAGGTTGGCGCGCTGGTGAAGAAGGAAGCGGTCGCATAACTTTACCGAGACTCTGACGATCCTAGCGCCAAGTTCGCACACCGCCGAAAATCCCACTCTGCGCATAACGCATCCCACATGGAAAGGGAAGATCCCCGATTACGGGCATCTTCCCTTTCCTTTTGTTGCAACATGAAAGCGCCTAAACTAGCGAAACGTCGCACCAAGACTCGATGCTAAGCCCAGGAACGCGTTTGAACTCACGCACATTGTTTGTAACGAGCGTGGCGTTCTGACTTCGAGCCATAGCCGCAATCATGAGATCGTTGGGTCTTATCTTCATTCCCGCGGTCTCAAGATGCGCGCGAATGGTTGCATATTCCCTTGCGCAAGCCGAATCAAACGGGACTATTGCAAACGGAACAAGGAAACGTTCGAGCAGCAGCCCATTTCCTTTAGGATCTTGGCTCTTCAGGGCGCCCACGCGAAGCTCGGCCTCGACCACGGAGGGAATAGCAAACAAACGCGGGTCGCTTCTTCTCATTAGCTTGTATGCAATAGGAGCTTTACCTCGAAGAAGCTCGATGCACGTGCAGGAGTCGAGATAATACATCAAGCCTCCCGCAAGCAGGGCTCATCAAAATCAACTGGCTGATCAAGCGAGCTATCGAGCTCGGACGGAACGACGAAAGAATCGTCTTCCAATGCTCCGTAGATATCCCAGAAACCATCGGGCCATGCTCCGAAATCGCGGTCGCGGATAAGATCGCGCGCATACCGAGACAACGACACGTTTCTATCATCGGCGTTCTTACGAAGGAGATCCATGGTTTCGTCGTCTACATACAAAGACAGTTGCGGCATGATTCCTCCTAACATCTATCAGACAAGTATATCGACAAGTATATCAACGTAAGCGAAAGATCTCAATGCATCCCCCGCGCAAAAACAAAATGGGAAGACGCCCGATTACGGGCATCTTCCCATTTTTTCATATCGAGCACTGTTTCAACGGGCCTTAAGCGCTAGAAGCACTGCTCCGACAACCAGCACGATCACCGTTCCCACCAGCCCGAATGTCGGAGATTTGTAGCCTACCAACATGACGCCGGTCCCGAAGACAGCCATCGCCGCACACAGCATCGAGAGCCATTTCGCGTACAGCTTAGGTTCCATTTAAGCCACACCCTCGTCATCCAAGCGCCCCGCAAACACACGATACGCGATGACGTGATAAACCAGCACCAGCGGCACGCCCACGCACGCGATGCCCGTCATCCACGCAAGCGAAGTATCGGACGAGGCGGCGCTCATCAGAGTGATGGAGGCACCAACACCGCCAGGAGCAGCCACTACCAGATTCGGGAACAGCGTGGTAGCGCTTAAAGCAACCAGGCAAACCGCAGCGACCGACTGAAGGATGAACGCGGGCAGATCGGCGCCCTTCCCGCCCAGCGCAATGGAGGCGGCCATGCAACCGACGAATGCAACGGCGAACACGGCGCTTGCCGCAAGCATGCCGGGCGCGAACTCAGGGCGAACGACCGCAAACACCAGCACCGTGACCAGCGCGAACACAACGATCGCAGCGATCTGGAACGAACGACGCAGCTTCTCGGCGCGAGCATGGACGTCAGAACCCTGACGAACTTTCAGCGCCACCCAGGCAGCGCCGGCAGAAAGGCACATCGCGAAACCCAGAAAGCCAGCCGTCAGCGTGAACGGAGACAGCAACCCCAGCAAAAGAACGCCTGCGTAATCGCCGTTGGCAGCCATGGGGATGCCGGCGATAACATTGCCTAACGCCACGCCCAAAAGCAGCGCAGGCAGGAACGAGCCCACCACGAAGCACGCATCCCACGCACGCCCCCACTGTGGGTCGTGAGCGCGAAACTCCAGCGAAACCGCGCGGACGATCAGGCCGAACAGCACCAGCATGACCGCCAGGTAGAAACCCGAGAACGTCGTGGCATACGCAGCCGGGAACGCCGCGAACAGCGCGCCGCCCGCCGTAAGCAGCCACACCTCGTTGCCGTCCCACACCGGCCCGATGCTGCGGCGCAGCAAAGCGCGCTCGGACTCGTTCTTCGCCAACGCGCGGTACAAAACACCCACACCCAGGTCGAAGCCATCAAGAACGAAGTACCCAGCAATCAACACGAAGATCAGGAAGAACCACAACACTGCAAGGAAGCTCATGCTACTCACCGTCCTTCACCGCGTGCTTCGCGGATTCAGCCATCTCGGAAACCGGGCCGCGCTTGATGAGATGAGAAATCACGCGAACCCACCCAGCGAACAGGAACACATACACCACCGCGAACAAAGCCAACGTCGTCAGCAGCTCAGGAGCAGAAACGGACTGCGAGATAGCGTTCTGCGTAAGCAGGGCAACGCCATCGGGACTTGACGCGCCCGGGTATACAACCCACGGCTGACGCCCCACTTCCGCTGTGATCCAACCAACCTGAATGGCAAGGAACGGGAACAACGGCGAGATCACCAACAGCTTCTGAAGCCAACGCATCGAGCGAATCTTGCCGTCGCGGAACGAGAACACAATCGCCAGAATCGCCGTGACCATGATCAAGCCGTACATGGCAACCATCAGATGATACGACTGAAACACCACATTGACCGGGGCGTTTTCCACGTCAAGATCCCCGTAACGCTCGGTCTGCGCCAGCGATTCAAGACCCTGATACTCGGTGTCCCACGTACCCGTCGCAAGGAAACTGGTCCCGCCGGGAATTGAAAACGGCGCGATGACCTGCTTGTTCTCTTCATCGACCCAACCGATGGCATACAGCGGAGGCACCTCATCGGCGTACATGCCCTCCATCATGGCAAGCTTCGTCGGCTGTTCCTCGGAAACTTGAACGGCCGAGGCGTGCGCCGTCACGATCAGCGCGCACGAGGCCACGATGCCAACCGCCGCACCCACGCGCACGGTCTTCATAGCAAAGTCAGCATGCTTGCCTTTCAGCATATACCAGGCGCCCACGCACATAGCGGCGAAGGAACCCAAGATCAGCAAGGCGACTACCACATGGGTGTAGCGCGGCAACGTGGAAGGGTTGAACGCTGCGGCGATGAAGTCGGTGATGATCGCCTTCGAGCCATCGGAAGCAAGCTCGGCACCGGCAGGGGTTTGCATCCACGAGTTAGCGATGAGGATCCAAAGGGCGCTCAAGCACGAGCCGATCCAGACCAGCCATGCCGAGACGGTGTAAAACTTACGCGACACCTTGTTGCGCCCGAACAGCAGCACGCCCAGGAAGACGGACTCCAGGAAGAATGCGAACAAGGCTTCGGCAGCAAGCGGAGCACCGAAGATGTCGCCCACGAAACGGGAGTAGTCGGCCCAGTTGGTGCCGAACGAGAATTCCATCGTGATGCCCGTGGCAACGCCGATCGCGAACGTCGCGGTGAAGATGCGCACCCAAAAGCGCATCGCATCGCCGTCCTTCTCGTCGTTGCTGCGGTAGTACTTAGTTGCAAAGATGGCTGTGATCAAGCCAAGGCCGATCGACAGCGGCACGAAGATGAAATGATATGCCACCGTCAGCGCGAACTGAATGCGCGAGAGCAGCACAACATCGGTCAATGCTTCCATTCCAACCCCCTCTAGTAGTTGCTTTTGGAAATCTGTCTCAAATGCTACATCGCTTGGGGCTGGAATGGAAGACTTATTGGTAATGATTTCTATTATTATTTGTTATAACTAGCCATGCAGAACAAAAAAACGCTCGATGCAAGGCGCAGAACCTCGCATCGAGCGCGAAAAAGATCCGTGGGACCGGACAGACTAGCCCAGCTTCTTGGCAATAAGCTGGTTCAGCAGCTTGGGGTTGCCCTGCCCCCTCGAAGCCTTCATGCACTGGCCGACGAAGAAGCCGATGAGCTTGGTATTGCCCTCTTTGTAGCGGGCAACCTCGTCGGGGTTGGCGGCAATGACCTCGTCGACGATGGCCTCAAGGACACCCGTGTCGGAGACCTGCTTCATACCGCGCTCTTCAACGATGGCAGCAGGGTCCTTGTCTTCGTCAAGCACCGCGGCGAACACTTCCTTGGCCTGCTTCGACGAAATAGTGTCGTCAGCAAGAAGCTCAACCAGCTCGACAGCGCGAGCGGGCGTCAACGGCATAGAAGCGAGGTCGACGCCGTCGTTGGCGTTCACGTAGGCAGTAACGTCGTTCAGCGCCAGATTGGCAAGCGGCTTGGCCAGCTTTGCAACATCCTTGCCCGCATCGGCGGCAACCTTCATGCCGCCCTCAAACAGTTCAACCGTGAAGGGCTGTTCGACCAAGTGACGGGCGTCGTATGCGGACAGGCCGAAATCGGCGGCGTAACGAGCAGCCTTCTGATCGGGCAGCTCGGGAAGCTTGGCGCGCACGTTCTCGATGAACTCATCGCTCAGGTCGTACGGAGCAAGGTCGGGATCGGGGAACATGCGGTAGTCGTCCGCCGTTTCCTTCACGCGCATCACGATGGTATGCTTCATGGACGGGTCCCAGTGACGGGTTTCCTGATAAATCTGGCCGCCCTCCTCAAGAACCTGGGCCTGTCGGCAAATCTCGTACTCAAGGCCGTCATGCAAGCTCTTGAAGCTGTTGAGATTCTTAAGCTCGGTTTTGGTGCCAAGCGTGGTGGAACCGCGACGACGCAGCGACACGTTGCCGTCGCAGCGCATGGAGCCCTCCTCCATGGAGCAGTCGGAAATGCCGATTGCCAGGAAGATCTGGCGCAGCTTCTGCATGAACAGACGCGCCTCTTCAGGCGTGCGCAGATCGGGCTCGGTGACCAACTCGATAAGCGGCGTGCCCGCGCGGTTGTAATCGACCAAGGAATGCGTAGCACCGGCGATGCGGCCCTCGTCGCCGCCGATGTGGATCATCTTGCCCGCGTCTTCCTCCATGTGGATGCGGGTGATGCCCACATGTGCTGTGTAACCGTCGGCAGTGCGCACGATGTTCTCGGTGGACTCGCCCTCGGTCAGGTCGTTCAGGCGATAACGCTCGCCGGCGGCCTTGCCGTCAACGTCAAGATCAAGATGACCGCGCATGCAGAAGGCCTTCGGACCTTGGGTGGTCTGGAAGTTCTTCGACATGTCGGGATAGATATAGCCCTTGCGGTAGAACATCGTGTGCTTCTCGATGTCGCAGTTGGTGGCCAGGCCGGCCAGCACAATGCTTTCGATAGCGGCCTTGTTCGGCACGGGCAGCGCACCGGGAAGACCCAGGCAAACTGGGCAGGTGTGCGTGTTCGGGGCTGCGCCGAACTCAAGCTTGCAGCCGCAGAACATCTTGGTCTCAAGGGTGGTCAGCTCGGTATGGACCTCAAGGCCGATGACGGCCTCCCAATCCTCAAGAACTTCGTTGAGCTTCTTCATTAGTTAGCCCCCTTTGCCGTTGCGAACGCAGGCGCAACGGGTGCCTTGCCGTAGACGGTCTCGAGCGCGGCAGCGACACGCAGCATGTTCTGGTCCTTGAACTGCGGCGCGATAAGCTGAGCGCCAACCGGCAGCCCACTTTCGGCACCCAGGCCCAAAGGCATGCTCATGCCGCCGTTGCCGGCGATGTTGATGGAAATGGTGAACATGTCGGAAAGGTACATCGACGTGGGATCGGAGATCTCGCCGAACTTGAACGCGGTGCGCGGAGCTGCCGGAGCCAAGATGCAGTCGCACTTTTTGTAGGCCTCGACGTAGTCGTTCGTGATGAGCGTGCGCACCTGCTGCGCCGGGTAGTAGTACTTCTCGTACACGCCCGCGGAAAGCAGGTAGCTGCCCAGCATGATGCGGCGACGCGCCTCGATGCCGAAGCCCTTCGCGCGCGATTCCTCGTACTGGCCGCCCAGATCGGCATGGCCCTCGGCGCAGTAGCCGTAACGGACCGAGTCGAAACGAGACAGGTTCGAGAAAGCCTCGCATGGGCCAAGCACGTAATATGCGCTGATGGCGGCCTTGGCATTGGGAAGGTCGACCTCGACGATCTCGGCACCAAGCTGACGCAGCTGCTCAGCGGCGTCCTCGATCTTCGCGCGAACCTCGGGCTGCAGGCCCTCAGCTTCCATGAACTCGCGGACCAGGCCGATTTTCATACCGCGCACGCCCTCGGCCAAGTTAGCCGTGAAGTCGGTGCGGACATCCTGACTGGTTGCGTCCAGCGGGTCGTGACCGGTGATGGCATTAAGCGCAAGGGCCGCGTCCTCGACCGAGCGAGCAAACGGGCCGACCTGGTCAAGCGAGCTGCCGAAAGCGACGACGCCGTAGCGCGACACCATACCGTAGGTGGGCTTGACCGCGACGACGCCGCAGAAGCTGCCCGGCTGACGGATGGAGCCGCCGGTGTCGGAACCCAACGTGACGGTTGCAAGACCGGCCGCAACAGCAGCAGCGCTGCCACCCGAAGAGCCGCCGGGAACGCGGGAAAGATCCCACGGGTTCTTGGTGGGGCCGAAGGCGGAAGTTTCAGTGGAAGAGCCGAACGCGAACTCGTCCATGTTCAACTTGCCCAGCGGAATACCGCCGGCGTTGACGGTGCGGGCGACGCACGTTGCAGTGAAGGGCGAGACGTAGTTCTCGAGCATCCTAGACGAGCACGTGGTATGCGTGCCGATCTGGTTCATGTTGTCCTTGAATGCGACGGGCACGCCGGCAAGGGGGCCCATCTCGGCGAAGGTGCCGTTGGCGATGGCGGCGTCAAGCTCGGCGGCCTTGGCAAGCGCAAGCTCGTCTGTGACCTCGAGGAACGCGTGGACATCGGCGTCGACCGTGGCAATGCGCGCAAGCGAAGCCTGGGCGACCTCACGTGCCGAGAACTCCTTGTTGGCCAGACCGGTCTGAATCTGACGGACGCCCATGGTTGCGAAATCGTTCTGAGCTGCCATTAGCGATCGCCTCCCTCACCAAGGATCGACGGGATGAGGAAGTAGCCATCCTGCTGCTTGGGAGCGTTCTCGAGCGCCGTTTCCTGAGAGAAACCGGGCACCTCGACGTCGTCGCGCATGACGTTGGAAAGGCTTCCGATGGGATGGAACGTGGGCTCGACGCCCTCAAGATCGTATTCGGTGATGGGCTTCAGGCTGTCGATGATGTTGTTCAAATCGACGGTCATCTGAGCGACCTCGGAATCGTCCAGGTGGATGCGCGTGTATTCGGCGATCTCACGCACATCGTGTTCTGACACATGCTGGGTCATCTGCACGAACCTGCTTTCATAAACGATGGGAACGATTACTTGGCTGTTAGCGCCGCGTGCACGACGCCGCGCAGGCTAGTTTAACCCGCTCATGATAGCAAATGACGCCGCCAAGCACCCGTCGGGCCGACCAATCGCCAGTATTAACACAGGAGGTCGGGCTCACAAACGGGCACGACCGCACACAACCGGCGCGAGCCGCTCGAAACCTTGATTCCAACGCCCACGCCAGGAGCCTCGCATTCAAGCTCGCGACCGTTTTCCACACGACCTCGGAACTGTCGCTATCACCTCAATAAGTTTGCCGGAACGCACTATAATCGTCTTGTCTCCGAACCCCAATCGAAGGAGGATCCATGGAAGAGCTTTTGGAATTCATGAAGAAGAACGAGACCTACTACCTGGCAACCGTCGATGAAGAGGGCAACCCGCAGGTTCGCCCGTTCGGAACCTTCTCGCTGATCGACGGCAAGTTCTACATCCAAACCGGCCGCACCAAGAACGTGGCGAAGGAAATCGCGGCTCATCCACGTTTGGCGATCTGCGACTTCGCAACCGACGGTAGCCAGTGGGTGCGCATCGAGGCCGACGGCGTCGACACCAACGACCCGGTTATCGAGCAGAAGATCCTGGACGAGTACCCCAACCTGCAAGCCATGTACAAGGCTGGCGACGGCAATACCTGCGCCATGCGCCTGGACAACGTCACTGCAACCTTCTACAGTTTCACAGCCGAGCCCCGCAAGGTTCTGTAGCTCGCTCGATTCCCGGTGGCAACCTGCTTAAACACCTCGGCGGCAAAACGGCTGGTCAAAGCTGGCTTAAGCACAGCAGGAGCTTCAACTTCGCCGTCAGCAACCGCCGCAGCTGCAAACGGCTTGTCGCAAATAAGGCGTGGCCCTTTCCAGGGACCACGCCTTTCCTTTTTTGCATTCGGCCGGGGCCTCGCATCCAGCCGGGACCTCGCACAAATTTTCCCGTTTTGCGCGAGTCGATTCAGCAGCTTATTATGACCACCTTCGCTGATCAGGCGTTTTGCAACACGGGCAGCCAATTTTGCAACACATGCACGTTCAAAAGAAGGAACGGCACGCCAAAAGAAGCAGGAACGTCGTAAAACGGAAGATTCTGTACACGGGCAATCCGAAAGGCGCCCCAACAGGAAAATCTGTGCGCGGGCGATCCGACAGGAGCCCCAGCGGAAGAATCTGTTCGCGAGCGATCCGGCGGGACGTCGCAAAACGGAAAACCCGCTCACGCGCTATTTCGCAGTCGCGCTCTCGAAAATCAAACGCAAGCCCTCAAGCGTCAGCTGCGAATTCGTGTCGGTAATGGTGCTTGACGCCTTGGCGACGCGCACGGCAAGACCGCCCGTCGCGACAACCGGCGCAGTGTAGCCCAGCTGCTTGAAGATGCCGCTTACCAAGCCGTCCACGCGGGCAACCTCACCGCGGACGATGCCGATCTGAATGGCCTCGGCAGACGAGCGGCCGATAGCGGTGCCGGGATCAATCAGCTCGGTGGCCGCCAGCTTCGTGGCATGCGAGAACAAAGCGGAAGCCGACGTCTGAACACCCGGTGCGATGATGCCGCCGATGAACACGCCGTTCTTGTCGATGACCTCGATGTTCGTGGCCGTGCCGAAGTCAACCACCACAACCGGCGCGCCATATCGGCTCTTCACCGCAACGGCATCGGCAATACGGTCGGCGCCGATCTCGGACGGATTCGGGTAATCGGTCTTGAAAAGCGATCCGGCCGTTTCCGCCGAACACACCAGCGGGGCCTCCCCCAGCATCTGCTCCAATGCGTCAACCCAAGCATCGGTCAGCGCGGGGACAACCGAGGCTAACGCCGAGCCATGAACGCCCTCTTCGGGAATGTCTTCAGCCTTAAGAAGCGAAAGGGCCTTCAAACGCAGCTCGTCGGCGGTGTTGGTCTTGATAGTTCCCAATCGCCACATATGAACCAAGTTCTCGCCGTCGTAGACGCCGATCACGGTTTGAGTGTTTCCCACATCGATGGCAAGTAACATGTTCCCAACAAACCCTTTCGAATACGGTTGACGGCGCAACTGTCGCGGCACGTGCGCCTTTCGGAACGCTATTATAGCAACCATAAGAACGAACCTTGACCCCTGCAGGTTCGGCTTCGAAGAGAGGCTACGAAATGACTGAAGCACAAAAACGCATCCTGGTCGTCGATGACGAATCGTCCATCACCGAGTTCGTCAGCTACGCTTTGAAGAAGGAAGGCTATCAGGTCGACGTCGCCGACAACGGTGAAACCGCTTTCGAGATGATCAAGCAGAACAGGTACGACCTGTATATCCTGGACATCATGCTCCCTGGCATGGACGGCCTTGAGCTTTGCCGCAAGATCCGCGCCATCAGCTCGTCTCCCGTCCTGTTCCTTTCCGCACGCGACAAAGAAGTCGACAAGGTCATCGGCCTTGAGATCGGCGGCGACGACTACCTGGCCAAGCCCTTCGGCGTGCGCGAGCTCATCGCCCGCGTTCATGCGCTTATCCGTCGCGGCAGCGGTGACTTCGCTGCATCCGCCCACATCATCGCAGCGGGCGGCCTCACCCTTGACGAAGACGCTCACACCGCGAAGGGCGCAAACGGCGCGCTTGACCTTACCCCGCGCGAATTCGAGCTGCTTGCCAGCCTGATGAAGAACGCCGGCAACGTCGTGTCCCGCGAAGACCTGCTGCGCGACGCCTGGGGCTGGGAGTACCTCACCGAAACCAAAACGGTCGACACCCATATCAAGCGTCTGCGTGACAAGATCGAGCAAGCCGGTTACGACCCCTCACTCGTTGAAACCGTCCGCGGCTACGGCTACCGCTTCAAGAAATAACGAGGAGTGAGCGCCACGCGCCGTCTGGAAACATACTTCGCCCTGCTGTCGCTGCTTCTGTGCATCCTAGGCTCCGCTATCGCGCTGGCCTTCTGCATGATCATGTACAGCGTCCCGTGGACCTGCGTGTTCGTCATCGCACCCATCGCGCTGTTCATTTTCGTCATCAGCATCCTTATCGGGCACTGCCTGGCTGAGCCGTTGAGGTTGCTCATTGGCAAAACCCAGGCCTACAAGAACGGCAAGGAAGTATCGTTCGAACCAGACGGACGCCTGCGCGAAAGCGACGAGCTGTCCGAGCTTATCGGCGACCTGATCAAAACCTCCGATTCAAGGAAAAGCGATCTTGCGCGCCGCGAGAACGTGCAGTCGCAGTTCATCAGCGATGTCGCCCACGAGCTGCGCACACCCCTTACCGCCATCAGGGGAAACGCCGAAATGCTGGAAGATCCCGATCTACCGCCCGAGCTTCATGCGAAGTTCTGCGGCATCATCATCTCGGAAAGCGAACGCCTCTCGCGCCTGACCAACGACCTGCTCACTTTGCGTCGCATCGAAGAAGACGACAACGCCATGGCACTGCAGCGCATCAATCTTCGCGAGCTTTCGCAAGGCGTGCTTGACGCCCTGCGCCCCATCATCGAAGACAGCCAGGCAAACGCTCAGGTCGTGGGCGAGGCACCCGACATCTTGGGCAACCCCGACATGATGAAGCAGGCGCTTACCAACTTGGTGGCCAACGCAACCAAGTTCATCGAGCCCGGCGGGCATATCACCATCGAACTTTCGGGCTTACATGGAAATGCCGTCATCCAAGTTAAGGACGACGGCACTGGATTCGGGGATATCGATCCCAAGTTGTTGTTCGGGCGTTTCTACCGCACCGACTCCTCGCGCGCCAGGAACACCGGCGGCACGGGCCTTGGCCTCGCAATCGTCAAGTCGATCGTCGAAGCCCACGACGGCACCGTCGAAGCAGTGAACCTCCCCGACGGGGGCGCCTGCTTCATCGTTGCCATCCCCTCGATTAGCGAGTAGGAACGGCGCGCACGACCACGCGCGCAACCAGGGCGGCACAAACGATCTTGCCCAGGTCAAGCAAAACGAACGGGAACACGGTCACCGCAAGGGCGCCCATCATGTCGACGTGGGCGATGCTCATGAACTGAACGGTGCCGCATGCGTACGAAACCACCGTGAACACGATGCCAACCAGCACGGCAACGAAGACGTTGTCGATGCCGCGCGAGCGGAACAGCGCAAGCAAACCCGCAGCAACGATAACGCCAAGAATGAAACCCCAGATGAAACCACCAGTCGGACCGGCAAGAACACCGAAACCGCCGCGCATGCCCGAAAAGACCGGCGCGCCGACGGCACCCAACAAAACATAGCAGCAAATAGCCGCGATGCACTGCTTGGGCGTAAGCACCAGGATGCTGAACACGATGGCGAACATCTGCAGAGTGATGGGCACCGGGCCGATAGGCACTGTGACCCATGCGGAAACGGCCATGATCGCGACGCACAAAGCAACGAACACGAGCGAACGCGTGCGCGACGCGGTTGCGGTCAGGGGTTGAACCTTGCTAGCAGAACTCATCCTGAAGCCTCCTTAGGCTTGTCGAAACGAATGCAATAGCGAGATGTTACCTACTGCGCGGCAAACTGCGCAATAGCTGCGACTAACTCCCTATACGTTCCTAACACGCCCGAAACAACAGAATCGCCCGCGTAATCACACGGGCGATTCTCTCACTAGCTTTATTTCGCGAACCGGCAGACGATTTAGTACTGCGGTGCAGGCTGATGATGCTCGATGCGCGACAGGCGACGAAGCTCGACAACGTCAAAAGTCGTAGTAAGAAGACATGACAGGAAGTCGGAGATCGGCATGGCAATGCAGATACTGTCGAGCGCCGAAAAGCTGGTGAAGGTGGGCAGCCACTCGGGCAGGACGAACATCAGCGGCAGCAAGATCAAAACCTGGCGCGACAGCGACAGGATAATGGACTTGGCGGGCTGGCCGGTTGCCTGGAAGTAGTTCGAGCCGACGATCTGGGCACCGACAATGGGGATCATCAGCATCTGAACCTTCAGCGCGAATACCGCGAACTCCATGAGCGACGGGTCGGTCAGGCCGAAGAAGGCGATGATCTCATCAGGGAAGATGTGGATGATAGCGAACATGATGACCGAGAAGACGGTCGCTAGGATCATGCCATCGAACACCGTGGTGCGAACGCGGCCGTACAACTTGGCGCCGTAGTTGAAGCCAAGGATAGGCTGAACAGCGGTGGCCACGCCGATAAGAGGCATAACCGCGAACATGCCGACGCGCTGGACCAAGCCGATAGAGGCCAGGGCGGCGCTCTCGCCAATAGCGCTCATGGCGCCGTACTTAACCAGCAGGAAGTTGGTGGCGAAGCTCAGGACAGCGGCAGCGATCTGAACGCAGAAACTTGCAGCACCCAGCGCGAAGATCTGCTTGGCAATAGGAGCGCTCAGCTTCAGGCAGCGACCACGAAGCTTAAGCGGCGTTCCCTTCGTGAACAGGAAGTACCACAAAACCGAAACGCAGGAAGCGCCCTGGCCAACAAGCGTTGCGGCGGCACTGCCCGCCGCACCCCAGTCGAACACCAGAACGAAGAAGTAGTTGCAAACGATGCAAACCGCGGCGCCGATGACCATGGTGAGCAGAGCGCGGTTTGGAGCGCCGGCGGTACGGATGAAGTTGTTCACGCCGAAACCGATGCACTGCAGAACGTAGCCGAAGCAAATGATCTGAATGTAGATCGCGGCGTACGGGCGGATTTCCTCGGTGCAACTGGAAATGGTCAAAATCCAATCCAGGACCGAGGGGAACATGGCGAAAACCGCGACGATCGCAGCAATGATCACGCTGAGCGTGACGGTGTTGCCCAGAACATGCTCGGCCTCGTCATGCTTGCCAGCACCAAGACGCAGTGCGCACAGCGCGTTGCCGCCCGTACCGACCATCATGGCGATGGCCAAGAAGATGGTCATGATGGGCTGAGCGACCTGCGTGACGGAAACACCGATGGTGCCCAAAGCCTGACCCAGGAAGGCTGCAGAGATAAGGTTGTACGCAGCGTTCACCAGCATGCCGATGATTGCAGGAATGGCGAATTCGATAACAAGCGGCCAAATCTTTCCCGTACCCAGCCTGTTTACTTTTTCGTCATTGTTATGATGCTCGCTGTCAGCGTTACCAGCAGGCTTCTTCTCAATTGATTCTGATTCCATTTCCGCAGGTAGCATGCTTGAAGACATAGGCGTAGTTCTTTCTTCCCTGAGTTTTTAGCAATTCATTATTATAACTACGCTGTTGATAGGGTCTATATGTGCGGCATATCGTCAGTACCACTTAATTAAAACTCCATGATTTCGGAAAAACCGACTGACTGCAAACCTTAGGAAATCCGCGAGATATGAGCCTCGCCCGAAGAAACAAAAAAAGAGGAACCTGCGGCATCTTGAAGGACAAGCCTCCCATCGTCGGCAACGCCTTGCACCACGCCTGAAGACAACGGCGCACCGTCAACGGCAACGATCTCAACCCGCAAGCCCAACATGGTCATGCATGAACGGAAAGAATCGACACAACCGGCGAAGCCATCGCTCTCCCACATGCGGTAATAACGCGCGAACGAGGAAACCAACGAATCACGCACGCCGATAAGAAGATCGCGCTGCGCATCGTCTAGGGAATCGGCTTGAAGCTTGCGATTAACGCCAGGGATGAAATCAGCCACGTACGCCGGGACGTTCTTCCCCGAAACAAACATCGACCCGAACGTCTCGAAAACGTTGATGCCTACCCCGATGCACAGCGCACCGCGAACGAGTTCCGACGAGATGCCACAAAGTTTGCCGCTGTCGCACACCACGTCGTTCGGCCATTTAACTTTGACCGCATCTTCAATACCTCGGCAATCATCGCCCATCGAGCCGCCAGCAGTCGCGCGACACGACTTCACCGCATCGACGATCGCGTCGCGCACGGCCAAGGCAACAACCAAGGCAATCGTCGAGATTTGCTCGACGGGAACAGCGGGACGAAGCAAGAACGAAGCGTAAAGACCGCCATAGGGGCTCACCCATGTGCGGCCTTGTCTTCCATAACCAGCTGTCTGCTTGAATGCACAATGGACCAGCCCCTCGGGCTGGCCTTGCTTGATGGCGTCCTTGATCAGGTCGTTCGTGGTTGGAACGGAATCATGCTGAACAATACGGAACGCCATGACAAACCTCCTCTGCCGATAGCTAGAACTGCGGGTTCGGGATAAGCGTGGCCTTACCGTACTTCACGCCGTCAAACGAAAGCGGAGTGTCGTCAGCGAACACGTAGCCAGGACGGATCTCGGCAAGGGGCCTCACCACGAAGTCACGCTCAAGCGCACGGGGGTGCGGCAGCGTGAGGATATCGTTGTCCACGATGTACAGCTGATAGTCGACAATGTCGATGTCGCAGGTACGCGGGCCGTTGGGAATCTCACGTACGCGGCCCAGGCTGTTCTCGATGGAATGCAGGTACTTCAACAGCTCTTTAGGCGGCACCCCAGTGCGAACCAGCACGACAGCGTTCACGAAAACGTCCTGGTCTTCCAGATAGGCAGGCTCGCTTTCATAGAAGCTGGAAATATCGATGATCTGCGTGTCGGGTACGCTGCACAAATCGGTGATGACGTGGTTCAGGATGGCGATCTTTCCCGCCTGCTCCTCGCCCTCGTTCGCGACAAGGGGCACATTGCTGCCAAGCGCAAGAACGCAGAAGGGGCGCAGGCCTTTCAGAACCTCGACGGTAAGCGGCACGTTGTGAGTACGGATGACGCTGGCACCAAGCTCGCAAGCCATGAGAGCCTCTTCGGCCGAAGCCTGGTCGCGATCAGCCGGGACCTCGATGCCATATGCCGCTCCGATGTAGCTCTTACGCGAAACGGCAACCATAACGGGGTAGCCAAGACGTGCGAACTCCTGGAAATTGCGCACCATCTCAAGCGTCTGGCTTGCCGTCTTGCCGAAGCCGGGACCCGGATCGACGCAGATGCGATCGTGAGCGATGCCGCGCTTTTCAAGCTGAGCGGCGCGGTCGCGAAGATACTCGCGCACGTCGACGACCACGTCGTTGTACGTGGTGTCGTCTTGCATGGTACCGGGCTCGCCCTTCATGTGCATGACGACCAAGCCGCAATCGCTTTGAACGACGACATCGACCATGGCGGGGTCGCGGAAGCCCGAGACATCGTTCACAATGCTGGCGCCCGCCTCAAGGGCAGCGCGCGCAACTTCGGCATGACGTGTGTCGATGCTGACGCAAATGCCAGCCTCGGACAGAGCGCGCACGACGTCCTGCGTGCGAGCGATCTCTTCCTGAACCGTCACCTCGGCGGAGCCAGAGCGCGTGGACTCGCCGCCCACATCAATGATGACCGCACCGTCGGCGATCATCTGCTTGCCAGCGGCAACAGCCTCGTCGACGTTCGAGAAGCGGCCGCCATCCGAGAAGGAATCGGGCGTAACGTTAAGGATGCCCATGATAATGGGCATCCTGTCATCGAATTGGAAACCGGAACAACGCCAAAGCATTATTTAGTTGTCCTTTCCTGGACGATCTTCAACATCGGTTGGATTGGCTGCAGGGGCCTGCGGCGCAACGGGTGCTTGCGGCACGAAACCAGGGTCGTTCTTCGCCATATCGGCATCGGCCGAAGCGTCAGCTGCAGGTGCGCTAACCGAAACAGCCTGCGCGACAGGCTGGACTTCCGCGGGAGCCGCAGGAGCTGCGGGGGCCTCGGGAACCTCGGACAGATTCGTGGCAGCGGCGTCGCGAGCACGTGCCTCGGCCTCTTCGCGCTCGTGCATGGCGATGATCTCATCCTCGTGGGCAAGGTAGTCATCCCAGGTGTTGTTAAGAAGCGCCTGGCAAGCCTCACCATCGACGGTCTCGCGCTCAAGAAGAACGTTGGCCATGAGGTTCATCTGGTCGGCGTGCGAGCTAAGGATCTCGTAAGCACGGTCGTGAGCCTCGCGCATAAGACGTGCAACCTCATCGTCGATACGGCGTGCCGTTGCCTCGGAGTAGTCCTGCGTGTTGCCGTAATCGCGGCCAAGGAACACCTCGTGATTGGGCTGACCGAACACCTGAGCGCCAAGCTCTTTGCTCATGCCATACTGAGTGACGATGGCACGGGCGATCTTGGTTGCACGCTCCAGGTCGTTGGATGCGCCGGTGGTGATGTCCTGACGGTAGATCTCCTCGGCCACGCGACCACCCATGAAGACGGCCATCTGGTCGAGCATTTCCTTGTAGCTGCTGAGCATCTTGTCCTCGTCGGGGATGGACAAGGTGTAGCCAAGCGCACGGCCACGGCTGATGATGCTGATCTTATGCACCGGATCAGCATGCTTAAGCAAGTGGCCGACCAGAGCATGACCGCTTTCGTGATAAGCGATGGTCTTCTTGGTGTCGGCGTTCATGACGCGGCCCTTCTTTTCGGGACCGGCGATGACGCGCTCCATGGACTCGGTGACCTCACGCATAGTGATGATCTTCTTGCCGCGGCGTGCAGTGAGAAGGGCGCTTTCGTTCATGAGGTTCATCAGGTCGGCACCCGTGAAGCCCGGGGTGAGCTGAGCGATCTTCTGAAGGTCGACGTCGGAACCACACGGCTTGTCGGCGGCATGAACCTGAAGAATGCGCTCGCGGCCCTTGACATCGGGCGCGTCAACGGTGATTTGACGGTCGAAGCGGCCCGGGCGAAGCAGAGCCGGGTCAAGGATGTCGACACGGTTGGTTGCGGCGATAAGCACGACGGAATCGTTCTTCTCGAAGCCGTCCATCTCGACGAGCAGCTGGTTCAGCGTTTGCTCGCGCTTG
>OLOM01000498.1_pt1 | contig 30540 bp, 12 predicted proteins | sample 1672531 | NCBI WGS metagenome assembly OLOM01 (sample SAMEA3136696, study PRJEB25190) | human gut metagenome | reverse complement strand
TATTGAACACTTCTGGAGTCCAAGTGATGCTCATCACCCGCCCCCGGCGCTTCGGCAAAACACTGGGCATGAATATGCTGGCCAGCTTCCACTATTCCGTAGAATCCAACCGAGAGCACGGGGAGGGGAGAAGCGACATTGTGGTTTACGATGAGGAAAATTCCCGCGTCGTGATCTTCGAGACGAAGGTGGCCAAGTCACCCGATGAGTTGCCTAAGGCGTGTGATGCGGCACTGCGCCAGATCGAAGCGCGGCAGTACGCGGAAGATCTCCGGGATGAATATGACGAGATCCTGTGCTACGGCATTGCGTTTTACAAGAAGCGCTGCCTGGTCAAACGAGAACCAAACTGAGAACAACACATAAAACGGAAGAAATCACGAGACAGAGCCCCAGAAAGGTAACAAATTTGGTACCTTTCTGGGGCTCTTCCCATTTCTTTGTAAAATGGAGGGCAGATAGTATGGGATTACTGTATTCCCAACACAAAGCGGAACGAAAAAAGAGGAGGAAACGGGATGAAGAAACGAGCGTTGAGCTGGCTGCTGGCCCTCACCATGCTCCTCACCCTAGCCCCCCAGACCCTACCCGTCTGGGCGTCGGCCACAGGGGAAAAGAGCAACACAGCCACCCAAACCGAAAGCAAGCTCTCGGCCAACACCTACAGCGCGCTTGGCCTGAGCCGGAATGTGGACACATCAGCCCTGCCAAAGGGACAACAGCCCTACGGCAAGGCAGAGCCAGGCAACACCGTTGCCACGAACGTCATCAACGAGCTGTACGTCAACTTCAACGGCAGTATCCACTACGGGTGGAGTATTTTGGATAAGCTAACGATGGAGTATAAGACTGGGATTAGTGATTGGACTAGCTCTGATAACTTCTATGGTGCCATGGGATATTGGCGGCCCGGTCAGCAAACCGTACACTATAAAAATGGTGACAAATCAGCGGGTGCTCTGTTTGCAGAGGATAGAGTAGCTGGGGAGCATAACGGAAAATCCTCCATCAACTCCGCCAACAAGCACCTCACCTACCAATACAGCAAATCCGAAGCCTTCTCCCCCAATACGGGCAAAGATAACTACGTTGCCGAAATGACGATCAACAGTGCCAGCCAGGTGTATCTCTACATCTACCAGGTAGAGGGCGGGAACAAGAGATACGTTCGCAGTACGACGGTGTGCGACGCCAGCGAAAGCGGAGGCAACGCATCTGACAAAACAAACATCATCTACAACTGGGAATACGACGCCATGTACGACATCGCCGCCGGCGACATGGACGGCGACGGCTACGATGAGATCGCGGTGTATGCGCAGAACTATGTGTATGTGTATTCTTTCGAGGATGGAACACTGTCAGAACTAATCAAAAAAGAAACGGTAAAACCTGAAGGTGTAAATGAAGGCGGTGGAAAATATAAAAAGCTCAAGACAGCTGTTGTCACGCTGGCCTTTGGCGACCTGAACGCAGACGACAAGGACGAGCTGGTCATCGCGGAGAATATGACTTATGGCTCTAGCAATCCAGCAAAAGATAACAAAGTTGAAATCTATGCACTTGAAGACTCCAAGTTAACATCCAAAGAGAATATTACTTTATACACAACAGCAAACGCGACTCCCTTCGTTAATGAGGTGAGAATTCGTTATGCAAATGTTGCGACAGGAGATATTGATGGAGATTATCAAGATGAATTGATTATCGCTGGTTATATATCGGCCAATGGAAATGGACAGTGCTCAAAAGAGAATGTTGCTTATATGGTTGTAAAGGGTGACAGCAAAAACAACTTTGAGAACAGTGGCTGGAAGAGGGCAAATCATACAATTGATTTGCTGGATCGTGTTGTGGATAACAAGGATCAACTGATCCCCCCGGTGGCCTTGACCTGTGCGGCGACGCAGGGCGTGGGACATGCGGAGCAGCTGTTTTTGGGCGGCTGGCTGTACAGTGTAAATCTTGGCACAAGCAAAAATCTGTCCGATGTTACTCTGACTGACCTCACCCAAATGTCCACCAACCGGGAGTATAAGAAGGACAACGGCAACAAGGCCAACAAGGAAGAGATCTTTGTGGTCAACGTGGTGGCCGGGAACTTTAACGGCAACCGGAACGGGCAGGAGCAGATCGTGTATGCTTTCGGCATGAAGCACGATGACTCTGACCGGTATTGGTATGACATTGGGTATCTCAATAAGAAAGCCCCCGGTCCTACAGATGCAGACCAGTCTTCCGGCTACTGGTACGGCCAGGAGCAGGTGATGAACTACGAAAGCTCCTACAACCGCGACGATAACAAGGCCCGGGCTAGCCTATACCTCTCGCTGGCGGCGGTGGACTGCGACAAGGACAGTACGCTCATGCGCTACAAGGGCCAGACCGTCACCTGGACGAAGCCGGAGGTGCTGACGGTGCTGCAGTCGGCGCCGTATTTCCAGGATCTGGAGGACACGAGAGGGTACCTCGACCAGGGGCAGACGGGCTTAGGCAAATCGAAGGCAGTCGGCGACAAAGTGACCGCAGGCGGCAGCCTGTCGCTGGGCACCTATGTGTCGTTTGAGCAGGACTTTTCCGTCTTCGGCGTGAAGGTCGCCTCGATCGAAGCGGAGGCGCAGTCGAAGAACAGCTTCACCTACGCCTACGAGGAAACCAAAAAGAAGGAGACGGAGATCAACTACAGCGGCAGCGCCGGGGACGACTACGCCGTCGTCTATGCCGTGCCCTACATGGAGTACCAGTATGAGACGTGGGTACCGGGGTATACGGTGACAACAGAATACTTAAAAACATATCTAGCAGATAAGCTAGGAAAAGCAGTAGGCAATGTTACAGAGGATGACATAAATAAAGCGATGACGGAATTTGGCATAAAGGTCGGAACGAAAGTCGAGGGCAGCTGGCAGCCGAGTTCTGTCATGGTGCCGATGGAACCGGCCAAGGTCCTCATCACGGTGGATGACTACGACGAGATCGCAGAACAGACCGAGGGCCTGGAACCCATCCGCGGCAACATCCTCAACAGCACGCCGGGCGACCCTTCGACCTATGATAACGGAGAGAATCCGAGGGACGGCTTCACCCCCATCGGAGAGTGGCAGACGGTGACCAAGGGAGCGGGCGGAAACATTACCGTCACGGAAACCAGCACCACAGAGAAGAGCCACGACTTTGAGTACAGCTACGAGTTTGAGGCCAAGGTCGGTGCGGGTGCCGGCGGCTTGACCGTGGGCGTGCTGGCTGGGTACGGTACGAACGTAGGTGGTGGCACCAGCAGCTCGTCCAGCAAGTCCTACTCTGCCACCGTGGACAACCTGCCCAAGGACGCGGACGGCTATGGCTTCTCCTGGCGGTTCGGTTATCGGAAGGCCAAGCTGAACAACAACGATGTGCTCGTCCTGGAATACGAGCAAAAGGGAACCTACGCCAAGCCCAGCCCCCCGAAAAACCTGCGGGTAGAGTCTGTCACGTCTAACAGCGTGACCCTCAGCTGGGACCCTGTGACCGGCGCGGGTGCGTATAAGATTTATCAGCTGGACAGCACCGGGAAAACCTACCGCATGAAGACGCTGGCAGGTACAGCGACCAGCTGGACCAATACCGGTCTGAGCAGCAACACAAGCTACACCTATGTTGCGAAGACCATTACCCAGGACGGCCAGGAAAGCCTTACCTCCGCTTCGGTTCACGCTGGCACCCTGGAAAAAGACAAGGAGAATTTTAAGATCCTGACACAACCCACAGACCAAACCTCAGAGGCCACTGCGGGCAGCCAGCTCCAATTTACGGTGACTGCGGAATATCGAAATGACGATGGTAGGCAGAATGAGCTGAACTACCAGTGGGAGACCTACAACACGACCACAAGAAAATGGGAGACCGTCAACGGTGCGGAGAGCCAGACCCTCACTGTCACCGTCACCGACCAGAATGACGGTAAGCGCTACCGCTGCCAGGTCTACAGCTCTGCCATCCTGTACTTATATAGTAAGGAAGTGACCCTAAAAGTCGGCCGAAGCACGACCGAGACGAGCCTGACTGCTACTCCCACTGGAGTGATAAAGTCTGCTTATATGGAAGAGCAGGAAGAATATGTAACGGAAAATGGACAGCAGGTCTACGAGCAGAAAGCGAAAACAGAGGGAGAATACACGCTCTATTCGTATTCCTACCAAGATACAGACGATCAGACCCAGAAAGTTACAGTATATGCCAAGAAAACCGGAACGGCTACGGACTACTATGCAAGTAAAACTGATACTCAGCCGCTTTCAAAAGCCACCAAGAAGATTCTGACTTATGGAGATAGTAGTCAGGATATTACTACTATAGGAGCTGGAGAGTCTGTGACAGATAAGGCATATACTGTTACACAGGAAGAAGGTGGAGGTAGCGAGGCGGCAGTTACCTATACTGCAACAACGAAATACAAACTTGATACAGACGGTAAGAAAATTTTGTATTATTGCCCTGCTAACACTACCGATAAGACAGAAGCGTTTTGGTTCGTAGAAGTTACAGATAAAGGAACGGACGGCCAGAACACCACGACTACATATTATGCAGAAGTAGAAGATGTAGTTAAACTACAGGTCACTGACACTCTGTTGATCGATGAGGACCAACTCCAGCTCGAAACAGTGGATGACACAACGAAACCTGTCAAGAGAACGGTTCAAGTGAACCAGGACGGCGACACGGTTACGCTGACGGCGAATGTGGGAAAAAAGAACACAGGCGATCAAACGATTGATGGCTCCGTCACCTTTAAGATCGTCAACACCACCGGCGACGGCGGCGTGACGGAGACGGTGCAGGTCGGCACGCATGGAAAGGCAACCATGAACTGGAAACCCACCACCGCCGGTGTCTATGTGGTGACGGCGATCTACAGCGGCAGCGAGATGTTTAAGGAGTCGCAGTCGCAGAGCTACACCATCAACGTGGTCACCCCCGGCGAGCAGAAGCTGGTGCTGAGCGGGGAGAACATGACGTATGGGGACACGCAGGAGCTGAAGGCGACGTTGTTTGACGGGAAGAGCGACTCCGAGAGCACGACAGGTGTTTCGGCGAAGCCGGTTACGGTTACCTATGCGGTTACGAGAGACGGTACAGCGGTTACGGATGAAATCACCGCTGAGGGTAAGTTTACCCCGACGCAGGCCGGTACTTATACGATCACGGCGACCTATACGCTTCCGAACGACACGACAACTACCGAAAATAATGCTTCTGGCGACGCTGGAGACACTCCGAGCACGACACAGAATACCATCACGACGACGAAGGTGATTGTGGTGGGGCGGAAGACGGTGAAGATCGTGCCGAAGGTGGTACAGGGTACGGACGGGAAGACGATTACATATGATCTGCCGGGTGTTCCGGAAGCGGATCAAAGCGCTATTAGAGCTGCGATTGTTACTAGTTGTACCGGGCTAACCAATGGCGCAAAGGCTGGTATCTACCCAATCGTAGTGAAGTATAACGAGAACAATAGTATTAATAGTAAGTACCTGATCGTCTGCGACAATGACCAGAAGTATGAGGTCAAAGGCGATGTGGTCCATGTGACCAACGCGACCACCGACAGCAACGGTAAGGTAAAGCTACAGTATACGGACAGCAAGGGTAACACCTATGATGTGGGCGAAAATGGCCAGAGCCTGGACGTTCCCAAGGGTGTTAAGCTGACGGCCACGGCGATGCCGAATGTTGGGTATCAGGTGGAGAAATGGACGGAAAAGGTTGGAGATAATACCGAAGCTCTGATCTTCTCGTCTACTGATGTGTACAACACCTCGAATGTGATCACAAAGGAAGATCTGCAAACTAAGTACTCCATTAAAGCTGACTTTACGCTGACCTATTACAACCTGAAGATGGGCTTTGCAACGGGCAGCAGTGGCTCGATCATTGCTAAGTATCTGAATGATGCGGGGACGGAGGGAGCCATCTTCTACGATTCTAACTCGCCGTCCCTAACACCGACCACGGCTACACAGCAGCTCAGCCCGTTAAAGAAAGTGCGGATCACGGCAACTCCGGCGGCGGGCCGGGTGATCTCTGGGTGGAAAATCTATTCCGATACAGATAGTGAAGGCATTCTGGTGAAAAACGATGACGGAACGACCTACACGGGGAATACCTATACCGTGTCGTCGATCAACGCGAACACCAAAATTGAGATTCAAACGGAGACGAAGGCAGCGAAGACGATCAAAGTTACTCTGGTAGGCCAAGATGGTGCCAACCTCGGTTCGCAAGCCTCTGTTTCGTTTAACGCAAAAGAAGTAACGAGTGTAGATGGAACCTACACCTATACAACTGCGCAGCATGACAATGTTGTGATCAATCTGACCACCCCGGACAGCTTGATCGTAGACAGCTGGAAGATTGGGGACACAGAGCAGAATGTTGGCACTCTGTCTAACAACAAAAAGACGCTCTCAATCTCCGACTTGCAGCTAACCGCAGACAGTCTGGACCTGACGGTTCACTGCAAAGCGCCCAACTCCTATCCGGTAACGGTGACGCAAAAGATCGGTGAGACAACGGTAACAGATGCAGCTGACATTACGATCAAGAAGAACGGAACAGATGACACGGTAAATTGGAGCAGCAGCGATGATAATAAAGTGCCGGAGGCAACGATTCTCCGTGTGATCATCCAGGAGAAGGATGGCTATGAGCTTCAGAGCGTGAGCTGCAATGGAACGGTGCAGACTACCCAGGACACGGAGGGTGGAAAAGCCTTTACGATCGATGGTGTGCATGCTGACGTGAATATCGTGGCGACCTTTGTGAAGCTGGACGAATATACTGTTACCTTCTCGGTGGTGGATACCAACGGAGATGAAGCAGGAGGTACAAACGGTACCCTGACCGCAACAGCTGAGCGGAAGGGCAAGGAATATCCGGGTTTCAAAACTGAAGACATTGTCTACGCTGGCTCCACGGTTACCTTTACTGCGAAAGCTTACAACGGTTATCGTGTGAAGGAGTGGCAGGTGGATGGTGCAGTGTATACAGATGCTGGAACCAACACGAGCCTTACGCTGACGCCTACGAAAAACACAGAAGTTACTGTTCAGTTTATGGAGAAGGGTAACCAACTTACCTTTAATGCAGAGGATACTAACGGCATTATTGAGAACGTAAAGGTTGGGGACGAAAATGTTGAGTTCTCCGGCGGGTTTACTTTGGAAGCCGGTGCTGCCGTTACTGTGACGGCAAAGCCGAATCCGGGCTATGAGGTAAACGAGTGGAAAGTTGATGGTACCCCAGTTAAAGATGCTACTGGCAACACCTATGTTTACACTGCTGACGGAACGACAGGCGCGGCCATTTCTGTGACCTTCCAGCCGGTGAAGTATTCTATCACCTGGGGCGGCACGAACGGAACGGTTACAGCTGCTGGGTATGATGGTAACTCCGCTGAGATCCGTGGAGGAAAAGCTCTTACCTTTACGGCAACACCCGCAAACGGATACAAGTTTGACCATTGGACCGTGAACGGAGTGAAATCTGAGGGAGCCATGAATCCCTTGGCTTGGACAGTCCCCCACGGCCAGGCTGAGACTACGCCTGTGAACTCCTATGAGATTCGGGCAGTCTTTGTGTCGGATGAGCAGACCCATACAGTGACGTATACCGTCAATGATGCGGCTGGCGGTACTGTGACCACAGAGAGTGGTAACAACGGTTCCATCACAGTGGCGGCAGGCACCAACCTGACCTTTACGGCGCATCCGAACCAGTATTATCATGTGCAGGCATGGATGCTGGATGCTCAGACCGTAGACGGTACGGCAAACCAACTGACTTATACGCTGAGCAACGTGGCAGCAGCTCATACCGTAACCGTGGTCTTCGCCAAGGCGGTCAAGTATGAAGTTGGTTATGCAGTAATTGATGGCGCTGGTCAAATCATCGCAACTGAGAATGGTGCAGAGCTGAAGCTGAAGGCAAACCAGAAGCAGGATGTCGATGCCGCTTCTAAACTAGTGTTTGCGGCGAAGCCCACGACCAAGAACATGGTTGCAGAGTGGACGGTGAATAATACACCTGTCACCCGGACTAACATGGAAGAACTTGGTGTCACGATGGAGCACTATCTCTCCAACACCTTGACCATTGATAGCTTGGACAAGAATGTTACCGTAAAAGTTAAGTTCATACAATATGCGCCTATTTCCATTCCTACTGCTGGAACGGGCTATACGATTGATGCAACTAATGGGCGCGTACCGGCGGAAACCTATGCTGGCGCACCGGAAACCGAGATCCGTAAAAACGGTGACTTGACGTTCACGGTCAAACCGAATGGCGCTGAACACTATATGACAATCGGCACGTTGGCCATCAACGGCTACGACTGTATTGCAAACAAGGTTACAGATAAAACGAAATACAACGCAAAATGCGATTCTGTCAGCGCCAAAAAGAATGATGATGGGAGTTACACTGTTACCATCACCAATGTCAAGGATGAGGTTGAGAAGACGATTGTTGCCCATCAGGTCATTGTTGGTGGCCTGACCGTACCTATGGCATTTGCAGGCAAGGAAGAGCTGGATTCGGCGGAGAAGATTCGGACCAAGCTGAAAGCGAGCTTCACCGGTAGCAAGGATGGCATGGCGTTCTACGATATCGCGCTGAAATACTACGATGGTACGCAGTGGGTAGATGTAAACGAAACGAACTTCCCCGCAAACGGCGTGGATGTTGTCCTGCCGTATCCGACCGGCACGAACAAACAGGATAGATTCCAAATTGTCCACATGCTCACCCACAGTGGCCATGAGGGCGAGATCGAGCGTATCACCGCAAGCAATGAGACGGACGGTCTGCACTTCCATGTCAACAGCCTCTCTCCCTTCGGGGTGAGCTGGGTCAAGTACGTTGCGCCTACGCCTGGTGGCGGCGGCGGCGGCGGGGGTGTTGTGAGCACCTACACCCTGACCTTTGACACCAACGGCGGCAGCGCGATCGACAAGATCACGAAGGACAGCGGGACGACCATCGACCTGGCTGCCTACAAGCCCACCCGCGCGGGGTACACCTTCGCCGGTTGGTTCAGCGACAAGGCGCTGACCAAGGCCGTGACCAGCGTGAAGCTGACGGCCAACACCACGGTCTACGCCAAGTGGACCCAGAACGGCGGCACGGCACAGAATCCCTTCGTGGATGTGAAGGAAGGCGCTTACTACTACGACGCCGTCCTGTGGGCCGTGGAGCAGAAGATCACCAGCGGCACCTCCGCCACGACCTTCAGCCCCGATGCTTCCTGCACCCGCGCCCAGATGGTGACGTTCCTGTGGCGGGCGGCTGGGTCCCCCAAGGTCGAGAACGGGAAGAACCCCTTCACTGACGTGCAGGCAGACGCTTACTACTACGACGCCGTCCTGTGGGCGGTGGAGAAGGGCGTGACGAGCGGCACCTCCGCCACCACGTTCAGCCCCGACGCCACGGTGACCCGTGGGCAGACCGTGACGTTCCTGTATCGGAACGCCGGGTCCCCGGAGGTGAGCGGCACGATGCCGTTTGCCGACGTGGAGGCCGACGCCTATTACGCCAAGGCCGTCCAGTGGGCGGTGCAGCAGAAGATCACCACCGGCACCAGCGAGACCACGTTTAGCCCCATGAGTGACTGCACCCGCGGGCAGATCGTGACCTTCCTGTACCGGGCCAAATGACCCTGATCCAGCGCTTTGCGTGATCGGATCGTGATAACAAAATCAAGTAGGCGGCTCCCAAAATTCGGGAGCCGCCTACTTGATTTCTTTCAGAGAGGGGGATCAGATCATTGGTTTTGCAGGTACCGCGCCAGCATGGCGGCCACCTGCGCCCGCTGGGCGTTGTCCTTGGGAGCGATGGTGTTGCTGCCTACGCCGTTTACGATGCCATTCTGATTGGCCCAGAGCAGGGCGTCCTCGGCGTAGTCACTGACGCTGGCGGCGTCGGCGGCGTGCAGGGTGCCGCTCACACTGGGAGACCCGGCGTAGCGGTACAGCAGCGTGGCCAACTGCTCCCGCGTCACGGGGGCGGTGGGGTTCGTCCCATCGGAGATGCCGTTTTTCTTGGCCCAGTCGGTGCCGACCTCGTACCAGGCCTGCCCTTGGCTTGGGGTGGTGTCCACGCCGGCCAGGCGGGCCAGGACCGTATTGACCATGCCGCGGGTCATGGGCTGGGACACGCCGAACTGGTTGCCGCCCACACCGTTGAACAGCTCACGGGCGGCCACGAAGTTCACCTCGTCCCGGCTCCAGTGGTCCTTGGTGTCGTCAAACGTCTTGGAGTTGTCGATGATCTTGACCGTCGTGCTGCCGCTGATCTCCAGCTGCACGCCGCTCTCCGTGGGGATGCTGTCCTTGACGAGCTCCTCCGTGCCGTCCTCATGGACGATGACGGCCACCGTGCCGGAGGTGACGTTCTCCACCGGGATCTCGACGGTCGTCTTGTTGGCGTTGTTCGGCACGTCGATTTTGATCTTTGTGGCGGCATTGGCGTCCTTCGCTGCCGAAATACCCTTCACGGGAACGGTTACGGCTTCGCCCTTCTCCTGCGCCTCCTTCACATCCCGGTCGCTGAGCTTGGCGCTGGCCTCGGTCGTGGTGTTGCCCTTGGCGTCGGTCTTTGTCACCGTGGTCCCCGTGGATCCGCCGCCGGAGCTGGCCGTGGTGGTCTCCGTCTTGGACCCATCGGCCTTGGTCTCCGTCTTCGTGGTGGACCCGTCTGGGTTCTTCACCGTGTCGGTCTTGGTCCCCGGCGTCACCGCCCCGGAGGAGCTGCCGGAGCTGGATTTGTGCCAGAGGGTGATGGTGCCGGTGAGGTCGGTGTAATTCTCATCATAGGGAGTGAATTTCCAGGTGTAGGCGGTGTTGGCTTTGACTTCGGTGCTGACGATGATTTCGTTCCCGTCAGCGTCAACCCACTGGATAAAACCTTCAGGCTGAATGGTACCAACCGCCAAATGAGCATCTTCGAGGGTTTTGGCACTCTCCGTGATTGCCGTATAGCTGGGGGTACCAGAGGGAGTAGCCTTGGCAACCGTCACCTCAGATTCACCAGTGACTTCGATGTAGTCAGCACGATTAGTCGGAGTGAATACCCAACCGGCCTGATGCTTGCCAGCAATCAAAACCTCGTTGGGATTTTCCCAAGTGAAGGTGCCCGCGACCTCGGCTTCTCCGTCCTTCATGGAGCCGGAGAGAGTGATGCCGCTCAGCTTGTCGCCGTAGGTGAGATTGGTTTTGCTCAGCGTAGGGGTGCCGGTGGGGACCTTCTTGTTGGCGGCGGAGACGTTGAGGGTCAGGTTAAAATCAAGGAAGTTCTGCGAATTTACTTTGACATGAATGTTACCAATTTCCTTCTCGGTAGAGTTGTCCACACGGTTAATAGGCAAACTCAAAATACCGTCATTACTGATTGTTGCACCTTCGGTATAGTAATCGCTGTTGAGGTTAGTTTCATGAGTAAGTTCATACTGAGTTGTGCCGTATTCCTGCGGTGCGGGAAGCTCAGGAAGAAGGGTTTTGAGATCGAAGGTGTAAGTCCCTGCATGCCTGTTTGCTACGGTGAGGGTACCTTGTTTTGTGACTTCCGGTGCAGGAGCAGCCTGAATGGATTCATTTTCTTGCGTGAAAGTCATTGTGTCTGTATTTGTTCCGGTGCTATCTGTAAAGGTATAGTTCGGATTATGCAATTTGACCGTGTAGGTTACGCTACCTCCGATATATGCGTTGGGGTTGGTAAAATTCGACTTAATATTCAAGATTGTAAAATCTTGGCCTGTGAGTGTAAGACGATCTCCGCTCTTGGTATGAAAAGTTGTATTATCCTTAAATACACTATTTTCAGCGGTTATATCAATCGTTCCGTCGTATACTTTGATATGCTGATCAAGAGATAGAGCAGACAATTGGAGCGGGACAATGGACCATTGTTTTTCTTGCGAACCAGTATAATACGGGCTGCCATCAACCGCCTGAATTTTCAGAGTATAGGTGCCTGCGTTTGTGCCGGTGTTGCCGGTGATGGTGTAGTCTGTGCCCTCTGTTAAGGTTTTTCCGTTCAGTGTGACAATGACCTTCCGTGTGTGCTCTACACCTTGTATGCTTTCGCCGCTACCAGTGAGTGCATAGATTAAATTGCCATTTTCATCGAGTGCATCGTTAGAAAATTTTGTATTATCCAGTTCAATAGTTGCGTCTTTGAGGTCAGCTTTCTTTACTGTGAATTGGACACTCCTGCCAGTGGCGTAGTCGCCGTAAGTTGCGGCGCAGTAGTAGAGATAGGACTTATAAGTAAGGCCGCCAATCATATAGTTTGGGGCCAAGTCGGTGAGGACACAAGTTGGGTTAGTTGCATCATCAACAGGTGTTACTGACATATCATAGTCTTTAGTAGTATTAGCTCTAATTCTATACCACTGATATGTTGGATGGGTACTTGTATCGCTGCTCGCATTGGCTGTCAGAGTGACATCCTCGCCATAGGAGTAAGTATCTTTATAAGATTTGACAGTTATGCCACTGATTGGTGCTGGGACAACAGTGACATTCTGGGCATATGGTTCTCCTAAGTCATTGGCAGAGAGCCAACTTCCATTTGCTTGCTGGAATCCACAACCATCTTTTAGCAAATCGGCGATAACGTTGGCGTTATAAAGATAATAAAACGTTCCACCGCTGATACAGCTAGAAAAATTATAAATATCAACCTTACTCTTAAAGGTACCACCTTCAATACTGAGTTCAGCATCAAGTTGGCTGCTTGTGGCAGACAGTGCATTCCCATCTGTTGCCTCAAAGGTACCGCCTTTAATTGTCAGCTTTCCATTTTGAAGATCGAGTGCATTGGAACTATTGATAACTTTACCAGCTTTTTGCGTACTTTCATCACAGATTGTAACATTTCCGCAAATATTTAAGAGAGTTTGCGAATTACTGCCGGAGATTGTTTTGCTGTTCAGGTCGATAGTACAGTTATATGTAATATCTATACATTCACTTAAGGGAACGTTATTCAGTAGTTTTACGGTTCCGCCGTCTGCGTGAGCAATGGCCTTGGCCAGGTCGGTGTAGTAAGTGACATTTTCGCCAATTGTTACGCTGGCTACATTATTTACGTTATCGCTTGGCTCTATTTCGGTCGCTAGCACGCCTACGGGCAGCAGCCCCAAACAAAGCGCTAGGCACAGGGCCAAACTGAGTAGTCGTTTTTTCATAGAAAACCTCCCGTTCTCTCGTTTGAATTAGCACAAGGCAAAGGAAAGCGCCCGCCCCGTAGTGCGCACTACGGGACAAGGGGCACGCCCCTTGTCCTAATGATCCTTCTAGATGTGGTTGAAATCGTTCGAGAATATCTTAGTGGATTCGACATGACCTGTCAATCCGACCAAAGTATGAGAGAGAAAAAGTAGTACAAAAACCGGCGCTCCCTGTATCCTGGTTGGAGGGGGGAGCGCCGGGGTGGGTTCTTTGTTGTTTGGTCAGTCGGTCATATATTTTTGCTCGAACGCCTCGGTCGAAATGGCCTTGGAGAACCAGAAGCCTTGGGCGGCGTCGCAGCCCAGGGAGCGCATGAGGTCCACTTGGTCTTTGGTCTCGATGCCCTCGCAGATGACTTGGTAGCCCAGGCCCTTGACCATGTTCACGATCTCCTGGAGGAAGTAAAGCCCCCGCTGGTTCGTGGTACAACGGGTGAGGAAGCTGCGGTCGAGCTTCACGGTGTTGATGGGGATGTCCACGACAGAGTTCAGAAGGGAGTAGCCCGCGCCGAAATCGTCCAGGGAGGTCTGCATGTTTTTCTCCTGGAAACAGGCGAACAGACGCTTCACACAGTCAAACTCGGAGACGGCGGCGGTCTCGGTCAGCTCGATCTCTAAGAGAGCGGCGTTGATGTGGTGGTCGGCGAGGATCTTGCTGTAGGTCTCGGCGTTGCGCAGGTCTTTCGCCAGGAGGACGGAGGCGTTCACGGCGATGGGGATGAGCTTGCGCCCGGCCTTGGCGTTGCGCTCTAAGAAGGCCGCCACCTGCTCCAGCATGTAGAGGTCCAGCTCGACAATGCGGCCGCTGTTTTCCAGGATGGGGATGAACTGGTCGGGATAGAGGATGGTCCCGTCGGGCTTCTCCCAGCGGACCAGGGCCTCGGCGCCGATGACGGTCAGGTCAGCCAGAGAGAACTTGGGCTGGAGGTAGAGCTTGAACTCGTGGTGCTCCATGGCCCGGATGAGGCCGTTCATCAGCTCGTTGGTCAGGGTCTGGCGCTGGGCCGTTTCCTTGTCGTAGAGGCGGACCAGCTCGCGGGCGTCCGATAGAATTTGCTTCCGGGCAAAGTTGGCCTTGTCGATGGCGGAGGAGGCGCTGAGACAGGTGGGCTCCACGGCGTAGATGCCAAAACGCACCCGCAGGTGGGCCTCCGGGTAGAGCAGGGCCTGGCGCTGGGAAAAGGCCTGACCAAAGGCCGCGGCAAAGCGGGCCACGGAGTCGTCTGGCCCCTGGGGGGTGTGGCGGAGGTAGAGGCAGAACTGGTCGCCCACGATGCGGCAGAGGTAGCTCTCACCCTTGTTTTTTACGGCCTCGACGAGCAGATCGCTGAACTCTTTCAGGACCTTGTCGCCGGTGGCGTAGCCGTAGACCTCGTTGAAATACTTGAAGTTTTCAAAGTCGCAGTAGATGATCTGGTAGCCCTCGGCGTAGCCGCTCACGATCTTGTGCTCCACTTCCTCCCGGAAGCGGGTGAAGGAGAGCAGGCCCGTGAGCCAGTCGAAGTCCGGCGCGGTGATGCGGCCGCCGTCGATGGCGTTGGCGGCCAGGTGGCGGGTGAGGTAGGCGGTGATGATCTTGGTCAGCTCCCCCAGCTCCCGGCGGCTCTGGGTGGTCCAGAAGCGCTTGCTGCCGCAGACGATGTAGGCCACGGCCCCTTGATATTCGCCCTCGTTGTAGATGGCGGTGTAGACCGCGGTCTTGACGCCGCCCTGCATGAGCTGGGCCTGGGCGGCGGGGGAGTACATACTGAGGTTGTCGTGCTGCAATACGGCGATGCCGTTTTCGTCATAGCTTTGAAAGAGGGTGAGAAAATCCTCTTTGGTAAAGCTGACCGTATCTGCCAGCGCAGAGGAAGCCTTGGGGGCCAGCCACTGGAAGAGCTTGGTGTGCCGCCGCTCCTTGATGTTGGTGGAGAGGATGGTGATGCGGTCCAGCTGCAGGCGGATGCCGACGATCTTGAGGAAGAGGTCGATGGCGTCTTCAAAACGACTGGTCTTTTCAAAGATCTCGAAGGCGGTGGAGATCGGGTCGTTGTGCAGGTAGCGGGTGTCCAGCTCCGGCCCGTCGGCGTCCAGATGGGCCACGTGGGGCGTGGATTCGGTGTAGCGGCGGAGGTCGTCGCAGAAGACGTATTGATTGCGGCCGTTCTCCTTGGCCTGGTAGAGGGCCCAGTCGGCGTTTTCAAAGAGCTGGCTGTATAAATAACCAGACACATTTTCCGGCAGAAAGCAGGCCCCGATGCTGCACGTGAGGCAGTAGTCGTTTTCCGAGAAGGGGATCTTGCGGACGGACTCGGAGAGCTGCCGGGTCTTGTTGAGCAGGGTGGCGTGGTCCACGTCTTTCAGAAAGACCAGAAACTCATCGCCGCCGGCCCGGACGAGGATATCTTTCTTGCTGAACAGCGTCTGCAACAAATGCGCCAGCTCCTGCAAGACTTTATCCCCGAAGAGATGGCCGTAGCGATCATTGACATTCTTGAAAAAGTCCACGTCGATGACCAGCAGGCCGCAGGAGGCGTAGGGGTCCTTCTCCCGCAGGTACTGGTCGATGAGGGCCTTGCCGGTCATGTTGTTGTACAGCAGGGTCAGGGAATCCCGCTGGGCCTGCTGGCGCAGACTTTTTTCTTTGGCCTTTTCCAGGGTGATGTCCCGGATGTAGCCCAGGTAGATCGTTCCGGCCGCCTCGTCTTCCGAGGGGACGGCGTCCACCTCGTACACCGTCTCCTCGCCCTGCGTTCGGATGCCCCGCAGCTCCATGGGGCCGTGGAGACTGCCCGTCAGCAGCTCCCGGATCTGCCAGCTGTCTTCGGGGCGGAGCTGGCCCTGGCGGATGCTCTGGTCCCCGCCGAGGTAATGCTCGATCTTCCGCCAGACGGTCATATCCTTGTTGTGGATGACCATGGTGTCCTGCACGGTAAAGTATTCAAACAGATACGTCTGCCGGTGTCCCAGCAGGCGCATCAGAGCCTGGCTCCGCCGGAGGCTGGACAGGAATGTAAAGGCTTCCATGGGGGATCCCCCCTTTCCCAATAAAATTTACTATCTTGGACTCAGTATAGCATGGGTCCACAAAGTTTGCAAACAAAAACAGAGTGTCACTCAGTGTCCATATGTATAAATATTCATATTTTTGACTAAGGTTCGTCGCGTTCTCATACTTTGGATGGATGGACAAGCCCTGCTTCTTATGGCATACTAAACACACCTAAGAGGCAGAAGGTGCCGGACAGTTCGGGAAGGGGAGCTTGAGACTCTCTCTGTCCGGTGGGGTTTGTCTCACGGGGAAAGAAAAACATCATCCTCTCTTTGGATATAGACCCTATCCGGAGAGAGGATGTTGTTTTTTATGGAGAAAATTGCCCCACCGCGCATGTGAAAACCCGATCGGGAACATGCCCTGCTTGCAAAGTTCGATTGGGTTCGTTATACTGTGCCTATACATTTTGATTTTCCAAGCTTCGACAGAAGGGACGAGAGTACGATGGAGATGCACGACGGGAGAGGACGGGCCCTTCCGCTCCGGGCAGCGGTCTGCCTGCTGGTGCTGGCTCTGTGTCTGGGCCTTTGGCTGCCCGCCGCCCAGGGGGCGGGGACGACGTTTTCCGATGTGAAGCCCGGCAGCTGGTACTACGATACCGTGACGGCCATGGCCCAGGAGGGCATCCTGAAGGGCTATCCCGACGGGAGCTTCCGGCCCGACCAGACCATTTCCGGGGCGGAGTTTGCCGCCGTGGCCGCCCGTGTGGGAGGCCTGACGGAGAGTCAGGGCCAGACGGATCATTGGGCCGCTGGTTTATTGCAGACGGCCTTAGACGCCGGGTGGTACGACTGGGACGAGCTGCCCCCCACCGGCGAGACCTATGACCAGCCCATCCGGCGCCAGGTGGCGGTGAGCCTGCTCATGCGGGGCCTGCTGCCGGACCGGACGGGGGACTACGCCGGCCAGGCTGGGAAGCTCAGCGACCTGTCCAGTCTGGACGGACGGTATTACAACCGCGTCTTCGCGGCCTACGCCTGCGGCGTGGCCCAGGGGGATGAGAAGGGAAACTTCCACCCCAAGGGCAGCCTGACCCGCGCCGAGGCCTGCGCCCTGATCCAGCGGGCGGAAAAACTGCGCGGCGGCGCGACCATCACGCCGGACCCAAAGCCCACCCCGGAGCCGGAACAGCCCACCACCACGCTGCGCGGCGGTGTGACAAAGAACGGCTGGTTACAGGTGAAGGGTACCCAGCTCTGCAATGAAACAGGGCAGGCCATCGTCCTGCACGGCATGAGCAGCCACGGCATCCAGTGGTACCCCCAGTATACGTCCAAGCAGGTCATTGCCAACACGGCGGCGTTTGGGGCAAATCTCTTCCGGGTGGCCATGTACACGGGGGAGGGCGGCTATCTCTCCGATTCCAGTAAGATCAGGCAGCAGACCTACGCGGCGGTGGATGCGGCGCTGGCCAACGACATGTATGTGATCGTAGACTGGCATATTTTGTCCGACGGCAACCCGAAGACGAATCAGGCCCAGGCCATCGCCTTTTTCCAGGAAGCCGCAGCGCGGTATGCCAACCAGCCGGGGGTCCTCTATGAGATCTGCAACGAGCCCAACGGCAATGTGACCTGGGCCAGAGACATCAAACCCTATGCCCAGGCCGTGGTGACGGCCATTCGGGCCAAGGCACCCAAAAGCGTCATTCTGATCGGCTCCGGGACCTGGAGCCAGGACATTTTAGACCCGGCCAAGGACCCGGTACAGGGCACGAATCTGATGTACACCTGCCATTTTTACGCGGGCACTCACGGGGCCTGGCTGCGGGATCGGATCGACAGCGCCCGGAAGCTGGGCCTGCCTATCTTCATCTCTGAGTGGGGCACCAGCGCCGCCGACGGCAGCGGCGGGGTCTACCTCACCCAGAGCAAGGCGTGGCTGGACTTTTTGGATGCCAGGGGCATCAGCTGGGCCAACTGGTCCCTCTGCGACAAGAGCGAGACCTCGGCAGCCCTGAAGCCCGGCACCAACGCCAACAAGACCTGGACGACCAGCGACTTGAGCCAGTCCGGTCAGTTCGTCTTTTCCCGTTTTTGAAGCAAGGATCGTCAAAAATAGCGCGAAAAGGGGGATCCCCCTTTTCCTGTAGGAGAGTATCCTACAGGATGGGGCTTTCCTGCGCCGGAGGGGGTGCGTCCCATGCCAAAACCGAAAAAACAGACCTGGGTGCTGCTGCTCCCGGCGGTGCTGGTGGTGCTGTGCGCCATGGTCTGGCTGTTTTCCAGCCAGGAGGACGCGATGGGGGAGCTGACCCCGGCGGACGGCGTGTTGGACGCCCGCGGGGCGGACTTTGCTCACACCGTCTACACCCTGGGCAGAGACTGGACGTTCTACCCCGAAACGCTGGCCAGCACCCAAGCAGACCTGCGCGGCCGGGAGACCGGGGCGCATGACGAGAGCGTCCCCTACGGGACCTATCGCCTGGAGCTGCTGGCCCAGCCGGGGCAGTATCTGGTGCTCAGCGGGTATTCCTTTGATTACAGCACCCGCGTCTATCTCAACGGCAAGCAGGTCCTGGAGATCGGCAAGGTGGCGGACACGGCGGCAGCGTCTGAGGCGCGGATCAATTACATGGACATCCCCATCTACACCGGCGAGGACGGGCGGGTGGAGATCGTCTGCCAATACGCCAACTTCGTCCACAAGGAGGGCGGCAGTCTGCCCCGGCTGTATCTCTCCTCCCCGGAAAAGACCCAGGAGATGCAGCGGGGGAACGACCTGTATTCCCTGGCCCTCAGCGGCGGGCTGTGTCTGTTTGGCTGTTACTTCCTGCTGCTGGCGGCCATCCAGCGGGGGCCAAAGTATGGCTTTCTGGCCCTGACCTGTTGGCTCATGGGGATGCGAAACCAGAATTTTTATGTGGTGCATCTCTTGGATCCGGAGTATAACTGGGCGCTTGCCTACCGTTTTTTGGTGTGGATGATCGCCTTGCAGACCTTTGCCCTGCTGCTCCTGCTGGCCAACCTCTACCGAGGGGCGGCGAAGCGGTGGGTGGTCTGGTGCTATGTGGGGGCCTATGGCGTGCTGTCGGCGCTGCATTTTATCCTGCCCACCCAGCAGGTCAAGGAGCTGACCCGGCTTTGCTACGATGTCTCCGTGCCGTTTTTCGTCTATCTCATCTTCTGCCTGATCCGGCGTCTGATCCGGACCAGGACGGTGCATTGGGAGGACGGGCTGGTCTTGTTGGGCTACGCCCTGCTGCTGGGGGCGGACGTGTATGAGGCCTGGTTCGGGCGGATCGTGCTGGCCGTGACCCGGCGGGGGACGGCGCCGCCCTATATGCTGCTGTTTGTGTTTCTGATGGCGGTGGCCATTGGCATCCAGAGCAACCGTCAGCGGGAGGATCTGGCCGAAAGCCGACGGCAGCAGCAGGTCCTGACCCAGCTCAACCAGCTGAAAACGGACTTCCTGCACCAGATAGCCCACGAGCTGAAAACGCCCCTGACCGTCATCAGCGGCTACGCCCAGCTGACCAACTGGCAGCTGGCCCAGGGCCAGGCAGACCAGGGGATGCAGGACCACATGACGGTGGTCTCGTCCGAGGCCCAGCGCCTGTCGGCCCTGGTCTCGGAGCTGATCGAGCTGTCGAAGGGCGGCGGGCGGGAGACGCAGACGGAGCTGATCGAGCTGCCGTCCCTCTTCGAGGCGGCGGCAAAAGTCTGCCAGCCCCTGCTGGACAAGCGGCAGAACCGACTGGTCTGCATCGGCGGGGCGGGGCTTTGTATCTCCGGGAACCGGGGGATGCTGCTCCAGCTGCTCATTAACCTCACGATGAACGCCAACAAGCACACCCAGGGGGGCACCATCACCTATCGGGCCAGCCTGGCCCCCGGCCGGGGGAACCTCGCGCTCGATCCCGTCTGTCTGCTGGTAGAGGACACCGGGGAGGGTATCCCGGAGGAGCGCATCCCCTATATCTTCGACAAGGGATACAGCGGCGACGGCGGCAGCGGCATTGGCCTGTACATCTGCCAGGACGTGGTGAAGCACCACGGCGGCACCCTGACCCTGGCATCGACGGGGCCGGGGGGCACGACCTTCCGCATCCTGCTGCCCTGCACGCCGGAGGCCGCGCAGCCGGACTGACCGAACCCAACGCACCCAGAGGAGGGATGACGCATGAAGGAACCTTTGGTCCTCCTGGTCGAGGACAACCCCCACATCATGGACATCAACACCGCCGCCCTGACCATGCGGGGCTGCCGGGTCTTGCAGGCGGCCACGGTACAGGCCTGCCGGGAGCAGCTGCGCCTGCATGACGTGGAGCTGATCGTCCTGGACATTCTCCTGCCCGATGGGGACGGCCTGACCCTCTGCCGGGAGATCAAGGAAAACTATGACATCCCCATCCTCTTCCTCAGCGCCCTGGGGGAGAACGAGGACATCGTCCAGGGCCTCACCGCCGGGGGCGACGACTACCTGCCCAAGCCCTACGACCTCAACGTCTTAGTGGCCCGCGTGGAGGCCCGCCTGCGGGCGGGGCAGCGGATGCGCCGGTGCGTCCACTGCGGCCCGCTCAAGCTCTATCTGCTCTCCAGCAAGGCCTATCTGGGCGAGCGGGACCTGATGCTGACCCAGAAAGAGTTTGCCGTGGCCCTCTATCTGGCCCGCCACCGGGGCCAGACGGTCCCGGCGGACGAGCTTTATCAAGAGATCTGGCAGCAGCCCATGGCTGACAATCCCCAGGCCCTGCGCATGACTATCTCCCGCCTGAAGCAAAAGCTGGGGGACGACGATGCTCCGGTGGTCATCACGTCCTATCGCGGCGGGGGGTACTGCCTGGAGAGCCGGTTGCCATAGCAGAACAGAAGTCCCGCCGCAGGGGAAAGCGGCGGGACTTCTGCTTTTGGCAGGACGTTTGTTTTTTTGATTAGAGGAACAGCTCCGGCTCCTTGCGGGGCCAGGTGTATTGCTCTTCCAGCTCAGTCTTGTGGTAAAGGTAGTTGGGGTCGTCGAAATACTTGGCTCCCTTGGGGCAGTGGCGGACGCAGCGGTTGCACTTCATGCACTTGCCGACGATGTTGTGGGCGTCTGCCGGGTCGATGGCCTCCAGGGGACATTCCTTGGCGCAGCGGCCGCACTGGGTGCAGGTATCCTTCGTCTTGGGCTTCACGGGCAGGATGTTGATGGGGTTGCCGTGGCGGTCGCGGGGGGTGTAGTAGGGTCCCACGGGGTCGTTGCCCTTCACAAAGAGGGGCGGGCAGGCCTCTGCGCTGGGGAGTGCCTCGACATTGTGATAGACCTGGTCGGCAAAGCCGGTGGCGATGGTCAGGTCGCTGATGTCCGGACGACCGGCCCCCTGGGTCAGGGAGAAGGAGTGCTGGCAGGAGAAGGCGGCCCCGGCCACGGGATGAAAGCCCCCGGCGGTCAGGGTCAGGCGCAGCTCAGAGAGAGCGTCGTCATAGTTCCGGTTGCCGTAGCAGACCACGGGGACGGCGAGAGCACCATTTCCCTGGACGGACGCAACGTACTTGATGAGCAGGTTGGGCACCCGCCCGGCGTAGACCGGGGTGCCGAAGACCACCAGGTCCCCGGCGGCGAAGGCCTTGGGGGTTTTGCGGACGTGCTTGAGGGTGAAGTCGAAGGTCTGCATGGGACATTGGAGCTGCTGGGACAGGCGGCGGGCGATTTGCGTGACCACTTTTTTGGTGGTGTCGGTGGCGCTGAAATAGGCCGCCCAGACGGTGTTGATCTGCATGGGAGAGATCCCCTTTCTGTACTTATTTTTTGTTAGGTTCAATATAGCAGACGGGTCAGAAAATGTAAAGATGCTCCGAAAAAACAGAGCGGCGCGGGAAAAACGCCGAGATGTAAAATATCCCGCCTGGGCCGGTTGATTTTTCCGGGTAGATTTCATATAATATAGACCAATCATCCCTGTGTCGAAGAAGTGCATTTTCTGGAAAAAAGAGAACACAGACCAGAAGAGAGACCAGGGGAAAGGGGCGCACTATGGATCGAACCTGTAGGGCAGGCAGCGGCCTGTCCGGCAAGAAAAAAATACTGCTTATTGTCTGCCTGATCGTCGTGGCTTTGCTGGTCGGGTACGGCATCTTATGCGGCGCGGCGGGCCGCGACGTGATCTATCCCCACGTCACCGTGGAAGCGGTGGACTTAGGCGGCATGACCAAGGAAGAGGCCCAGGCGGCCTTGGAGAAGGCCGTGCAGGAAGTTCCCCTGGACGAGACGCGGGGCGTGGCCTTCACCGTCTCCACAGACCAGGGGGAGATCCAGACCGTGGAGGTCCCCCTCTCCAGCGTGGCCATCGACTACGCGGCCACCGTCGAGCGGGCCTGGGCCGTGGGGCGGGACGCCTCGTTTTTGGCGCGGGGCGGCTGGTATCTCAAGTGCCTGAACCAGGGGAGCGAAATTTTACCGCTCTACCAGAACAGCGAGAACCTGGGGACCATTTTGGGGACCATTCAGGAGGAACTGGGCCGGGAGCCGGTGGCCCCCAGCTGGGAGGTCAGCGGGACGGACCTGGTCCTGGTGAAAGGCACCCCCGGCAACAAAGTGGATCAGCAGGCCATCGAGGACCAGATCTTAGCGCACCTGGGGGAGAACGACATCGTCACCCTCTCCGGGGCGCAGGCACAGTTTGACATCCGCCTGGAGCAGCTGCCCCCGGAGACCCTGGACCTGGCGAATATTTTGACCCAGATCGAGAAGCCGGTGCAGAACGCCCAGTTTGACAAGGCGCAGAAAATTTTTAAGCAGGACAGCGTGGGCGTGAGCTTTGACGCCGACGAGGCCCAGAAGACCTTTGACGCCATGGATTGGGGCGAGAAGCGCTCTCTGCCCCTGACCATCACCCAGCCCACGGTTACCGTGGCCGACCTCTCCGGTCAGCTCTATCAGGATACGCTGGGCTCCTGCACGACGAACATCGCCGGGACGGTCAACCGCGTGGAAAATATTAAGCTGGCGGCCAAATTCTTTAACGGTGCGGTCATTATGCCCGGCGAAGAGTTCTCTTACAACGGCCTGGTGGGCAGCCGGCAGGCCTCCCGCGGCTTTTTGCCCGCCCCCGCTTACGTCGGCGGCGAGAGCGTTCAGGAGACGGGCGGCGGTGTGTGTCAGGGCTCTTCCACCGTCTATCTGGCGGCGCTGCGGGCCAATTTGCAGATCACCGAGCGCTATCCCCACGGGTATATCACCCGCTATGTCCCGGAAGGGATGGACGCCACGGTCTACTACGGCGCAAAGGACTTTAAGTTTAAGAACAACACGCCCTTCCCGCTGAAAGTTCTGGCCTCTGTCTCCGGGCGGTCGCTGACGGTGAACATCGTGGGTACCAAGAGCGACAACATCACCGTGGAGATGACCAATGAGGTCGTGGGCACCACGCCCTATAAGACCGTGTATAAAACGGACGCCAGCGTCCCTGTCGGCACGACCCAGGTCAGTGTGACGCCCTACACCGGCTACACCGTAAAAGTCTACCGCAACCTCTATGAAAACGGCACCCACAAAGAGACCAAGCTGGAGAGCACCAGCGTCTACCGCAGCCGGGACAAAGTCATTCTGGTCAACCCGGCGGACGCCGCCCAGTACGGCCTGTGACCCCAGGGAAAGGAAACACTATGACGAATCAGACCCCACCGCCCAACCAGAACATGAATTGGGCGACCCCGCCGAACCAGCCCCCGCGCTTCCCCCACCGGCGGGAGATCAAGTTTGTGGCCAAGCGCATCATGATGCACCCGGTCTGTATGCGGGTGACGCTGCTGCTGGTGTGCATCAGCGTGGCCTTTTACGGCATCCGCTACCTGGCCGGGGGCACGCTGAGCTACGGCGTGATGAACCTGGCCGATTACAGCAGCACCCAGAGCGGCATTTTCTTCAATGACCAGGGCTTCAGCATTCTTTTCCGCATGGACCTGACCCAGACGGTCCTGGCCATCCCGTTGACCTACCGGCAGATCGCTGTGTTCGTCCTCATTAACCTCCTCTGCCTGGCCCTGCTGGCCCCTCTGCGGCTGGGGGCCATGGAGCAGTATTGGAACGTGATACGGACGGGGCAGGGCAACGTCCAGGCCGTGGGCCAGTGGTACCGGCAGAGCGGCCGGATGGGCAAGGCCATTGTGGTCGAGTTTGTCATCACGGTCCTGGTCCGGGCCATTGGCGTCGTCGCAACGCTCCCCAGCCTGTACCTATACTATCTCTTTTACACCACCACACCCTCGTTGGATGCCTACACCAGCGCCAGCTCCATGCTCCAGATGGGGGCGGGCGCTCTGGCCATCGTGGCGGCGCTGTTCACCTTCTGGCTCCACAGCGTTTTGCTGCCCGTGCGCTATTGCCTCTGCGCCCACCCGGAGTATTCCCTGGGCCAGGCGTTCCGGCGGGGCATGGCCAGCACGAAGGGCTTCCGCGGGGCTTTCTTCGGCTTCCGGCTGAGCTACTTTCTGTGGTTCGCGGTGTCTCAGTTCACCTATGGGGTGCTGGACCTGTATGTGCTGCCCTACACGTCGATCGGCGGGATGATCTTTATCTCCGAGGCGGCCCGCTTTAAGCAGGGGCAGAAGCCGCAGGAGCCATAAATTCTGTGCAAGAAAAATCCGGCGTCCTTTTTGGTGGGGACGTCGGATCTTTTTCTACTTACTGAGATTTAGCGGGCCAGACGGCGGCTGACGGTGAGGCCGAAGGCACCGGGGCCGATGTGGCAGCCGATGCTGAAGGGGAGAGGGCGGTATTGGATGTCACAGCCGGGGAAAAGCTCCGCCACTTGGGCGGTCCAGGCCTCGCCGGCGGCGGGGTCCGGGTGGCTGTCGGCGGCGCCGATGGTGATGGGCCAGCCTTTGGCGGCGTAGTCCTGGGCCAGGGCTTGGATGGCCTGGAGCATTTTCTGCTTGCATTTGGTCATGCCGCGGACCTTGGCGTAGGCGTCTAAGCGCCCTCCCTCGATCTTGAGCAGAGGCTTGAGGTTCAGGGCGGCCCCCAGGGCGGCCCCGGCGGGGGTGACGCGGCCGCTGGCCTTGAGATACTTGAGCGTCTCTACGCCCACGAAGATCATGGAGTCGGCGGCGGTCTCCTCTAAGGCTTGCTTGATCTGGGCGGCGCTCTGGCCCTGGTCGGCCAGGGCTTTCGCGTCGTAGACGGCGTCCCGGAGGGTCATGGAGATGCGGTGGTTGTCCACCACCTGGACCTTGCCGCCGAACTCCTCCGCCAGGCCGATGGCAGAGCGGCAGGAGGCGCTGAGACCGCTGGACATGGGCAGGTAGACCACCTCGTCATAGTCGGCCAGCAGGCCCTCCCAGAGGGACAGGACATCGCCGGGAGCGGGCTGGGAGGTGGAGACCTGGCCGCCCTGTTCCAAGTGCTTGTAAAAGGCTTCGGCGGTCAGATCGACCCCCTCGTAATACGTTTTGCCGTCCAGGATCACGGGCATGGGCAGAACGTGGATGCCGTGGGCCTGACCCTCGGCGGGGAAGATGCCGCTGTTGGTGTCGGTAAGAATGGCTATGTTCATAAAAACCTCTTGTGATTTTGTGCTGTCGGCCGCCGCCGCAAGGGTGAGACGCAGTTGCATTGGCGGCCGAATTCGTCTAGAATAGAAAAAAGAACCGGGGGCCAACGCCCCCAGAAACAGGAGTATGCCATGAACCGAACCAAGCAAGCCATCTGCGAAGCCTTTTCCCAGCTTTTGGAGGAAAAGCCCATCAGCAAGATCTCTGTGCGGGAGATCGCGGCCCAGTGCGGGGTGGCCCGCAACACGTTTTACTACCACTACCGGGACATCCCCACCCTGCTCCAACAGATCCTGGAGGAGGTGATGGACGAGCTGGTCCGGCGGTATTACAGCCCCAAGTCACCCGTCGACTGCATCCGGGCGCTGTTAGACTACATGAAGGCCCATCAAAAGGCTCTGCTGCACATCTACCGCTATCTGCCGCGGGAGGACTTCCAGGCCTATTTGGACCGGGGTGCCCAGCGCCTGACGGAGGGATACTTCGACAACGCTGCCCAGGGCTTGGACGTGCCCCAGGAGGACATCGAGATCATGGCCCATTTCTACAAGTGCGCTGTGGTCGGGGCCTTGCTGGACTGGCTGGACGCCGGGATGGACTATGACATCAAGCGCATCTTTTTCCGGGTGTGCGTGTTGCTCAATGGTTCGGGCAAACGCGCCCTGCTGCGGGCCAGGCGGATGCAAGCGCCAGAACCCACGGAGGGCGAATAACGCTATTGTACCGAACGAGGGAAACCGGGACAATGGACAATTTTGAGGGAGTGCCCAATTTTTGAACAGTTACCCTGGAATTGCCCAACCGATCTTACCGGCCTGCCGCATTGGAATCAGAACAAATCAAAACATGCAAAAAGCCCCGGAGCATTTGCTCCGGGGCTTTCGAGGATCGGATGAACTTGTCAGGGGATGCTTACTTATTCAGCAGGTTTGTGAAGATCTGTGCGACCTGGGCGCGGGTGGCGGTGCCGGTGGGGTCCAGGGTGCCGTCGGCGTTGCCGTTGATGATCTTCTGGCCCACGGCCCACTGCAAGGCGGGGATGGCGTAGGCGGAGATCTTGTTCTGGTCGGGGAACCGGTTCAGGTTCTCTTCCAGGGTCACGTTCTCCAGGCCCTTGACCTGCTCGTAGCGGAACAGGATCGCGGCCATCTGCTCGCGGGTCACGGCGTTCATGGGACCGAAGGTCGTCTCATCATAGCCGTTGACGATCTTGTTGGCAGCGGCCCAGGCCACAGCGTCAGAATACCACTGGCCCGCAGGCACATCCGTAAACTTGGAAGCGCCGGTCACAGCGGGGGACTTTTCCAGCCGATACAGCACGGTGACGATCATGGCGCGGTTCATCGTCCCGTTGGGGGCGAAGGTCGTGGCAGAAGTGCCGGTCATGAGACCCTGCGCATAAGCGTACTTCACGGCGTCATAGAACCAATTGCCGCTCTTCACATCCGTAAAGGGCAGGGCAACAGGCGCAGGCGTCTCAGCCTTAAACGTACCGGTCACAGTCACGGCAGAACCCGGCATGGTAAACACATACTTGCCGTCCTTCACGGTCACGGCTACGTCCTTGCCGTCCTTGTCCACGACCTTCACGGCGTCGACCACATAGCCCTTCGAGGGAGAAGCCGTCACCGTCACCGTCGTGCCCTTAGAAGCCGTCTTCTTGTCAGCAGCCACAGCACCGTTGGTAGCGGCGTTGACGTTCACCGCGTAGGTGGTGGGGGCGGAGATGGAACCACCAGAGGAAGGCTCGACGTAGGTCTGCGTGCCGCGCACCTCGAAAGTGCTGAACTTGGTGATTTTGAGAATAGCGCAATTATTAGCTTTGTCAATCGTGAAGACTTTAGCGCCTCTTTCAGAATGGTCGAGGAAGTATTCCACGGTACCGTCGACGGAGGTGTGCTTGATTTGCTTGGGAGTAAAGCCAGTGGGCAGGGGGAGCGTTACAGTGATTTCTTTGTTGTTTAGATAGCTGTTGGAAACATTGACTTTTTTTGGCTGGGCAGCACCGTTGACGCTTACAGTAGCGACAGGAGCAGCAGTAAAGGTAATGCTCTGGGAGGCAGTCTCACCTGTCAAATTGGCTGCTGTTGCGGTAAGAGCAACCTCAACATCAATAGTGATTTTATCGGTTGTAGTTGTCGAATCAACCTTAGCAGCGTTTAGAATAGCTGTCTTACCAGAGTCGCTAATAGACTCAGCAGTGCCATCAACATTGGCCTTGGAGATTACGTTGGTAATTTTGTTTGCGCTGTCTGTATCAATCTTACTGTCAACTGTAGCTTTAGTTTGATCCTTCACAAAGATAGAGGCGGAGGTAGGAGCCTGGTCATTTACCATATAGGTGTAACCATCTTGGTTAGAGGGGACAGTGTAGTAATTGGTAGCAAGATAAGAGGTGGGGTCGGTGGTGAAGTAGCCGCCAGAAACAGTAACATATTTTACATCTGCACTAGTGATTGCACCTGCTACCTTGGCATTATCTGTGATTTTAATCAGATTCTGATCATTGGAAGAGGTTTGGTTTGCCTCAGTTCGGCTCTGGATGCCACCATTGATAACTGCCTTATTGCTGATTTCCAGAAGACCTTTGTCGCAAGTTGCATTTGCATATTCGTTACCTACATAACCATTGATTGTACCACCGCTAATTTTTGCGATGTTATAGTTATATACGCAATAGTAATTGCTCTGCGGCTGAGTGAATACGCCTCCCTTAATCTCCAACTCGCCGTAATCATCATTCTTAACCGTGATTTTACCACCAGTGCCCTGCGTGAAATTACCATCGTTAATGGTCATAACCGCATTTTTCCTACTAGTGTTTTTGTTACCATCATACCAACCATTGTGGATCAGGCTGGAAAATGCACCTGCATTAGTGTCAGAGAACTTAAACGTACCCTTGTTGATAGTTAGAGTGCCATAGTTATCAATGACATAATAGGAGTTATTACCGGAATTTGTAGCACTAGATGCTTCGGCGCTGCGAGTATAGGTGCCGCCCTCTACGGTAGCAATGCCCTTGTTGTACAGAGCAGCTTTCTGGTGGGTAACATTGTCAACAGTACCGGTGCCGGTAATGGTAAGGGTACCATTGTTTGTAATGGTATTGCTGGATACGTTGGTCAGCTTCTTGCCGTTCAGGTTCAGGGTAACAGTTTTACCAGCAGGAACCGTTACATCTTCGATAGTATCCTGCACCAGGTCGATTGTGGCATTAGTGGAAGCGGCTTCAATAGCGTTAGTTATAGTAGAATAGTAGGTGTTGCCATTTTTAGCGGCTGCTTTAATTGTTCCAGAAATACTGCCGTTTTCACCGATCGTAGTTTTGCTAGGACCAGAGGAGATATATTGCGCAGAACCTAAAACACACTCGAAGTTATTAACTACACTTAAATTACCACTTACGGTAGTATTGATATTGATAACACTACCGGCACCAGAATAAACATCACCAGTATATTTACCACCATTTATAATGACTGTCTGGCTTGCACTAGAGGTATCAAAACGACCGGAATAAATTGCATCAGAAGTACCAACAACAGTGCAATTCGCTAAGGTAGTAGTAGAGTCATTGTTTATATAACTGGAAACAAATACGGCATCACCAGCTGTGATAGTACTATCTGTTGCTGTAGCAGTCCCCCAGTTCAGCAATCCGGAGGGAATCAGAGTTTGATTATCCTTGTCTACATAAGTGTCTGGAGCAGTCAAAGTACAACTATTCATGGAAAGTGTAGCAGTTTCTTCGTTTTTGACCACAATATAGTTGCCGTTTACTTGCACATTATTTAATTCCATCTCACCGTAGTTACGGACAGTAGAGTTGGAACCTTTTACATTATCTGCTCTTTGAATCGTACCGTCCTTTACAATCAGCTTACCAGTTGTTGCCTTATTATTGTTGGAGTTATCCAGGGCATAACCATTATCAGGACCGGTCAGCGTATGGTTGTTCAGATCCAGTGTTACAGTCATGTTCTGTCCAGAGAAAACGGCTCTTGCCGTCACAGTGATGTTATCGGTTAACTTAATGATGGTACCATCCTTAGCTGCGCTCAAAGCATCTTGCAGTGCATCGGCGGTGCTAACTTCTACAAGAGAGGTAGGGCTACTGCTACTAGAGTCGTTGCTACTCCCGGAGCCTCCAGTAGTGTCAGTATCAGTGTCGGCGGGGATAGTGGTATCAGTACCTTCAGCATTGCTCCCGGTGTCGGTACCCTCTGCGAAGGCAAAGGGAACCATCGTAAACATCATGCACACGCACAAGGTTACGGACAAAAGTTTCCTTCTCATACTCTTGTACCTCCTAAGATTCCATGAGAATTTTTTACTCCATCTATGTAAAAAAATGCTGGGAGGAAGAGGTCTTACAAGGAAAAATCGCTGTTTTATGCGCATAAAACAGCTGTAAGGCATACCTTACAGCATGAGCTTTCGGTAGCGGGAGAGGGGGGAATTTTGGGACGGGGTGGTAAGTTGACCACGCGCGGCGTACCCCTCTGGCTCCACGGGGAGAGCGTAGCACAGTGCAGGGCGTTTTGCAACACTACCTGCAAAAATAGCATATTTCGAGACAAAATTTGCACATGTTACGCAGAAAAAACTATTGGACATACCCAGTGTAGCAGGCTTTTCGGAAAAGTCAAGCCACCCAAACCGTCCTTTTGCGGATTTATTGTAGGTGTTACAATGATGTGAGACAAGAAGAAAAAAGGATAGCGAATAGGAGCGGCCTGTGATAAGGTTGAGTT
>OLOM01000496.1_pt1 | contig 30581 bp, 30 predicted proteins | sample 1672531 | NCBI WGS metagenome assembly OLOM01 (sample SAMEA3136696, study PRJEB25190) | human gut metagenome | reverse complement strand
AAATATGAAAGGGGTACATGTAAACTTTCCATGTGGTCTGGTAAGATATACTTCTAAACCAGGACGATTTATGAATGAGGATATTCTGGAATACAACGGTGTGTATTATACGTTATCAGAAACAAGGATGCCATTCAAAGCAGATAAGACAGTGGATGAAGATTACTTTATACTAACTTTGTTTTCACTGGCTTTGGAAGCAAAGGAAAGAGGAATCACTTTATCCGGCAAAGATATTGTACTGGGAGTTGGATTGCCGCCTGCAGACTTTGGACAGCAGGCTCCGGGATTCAAAAAATATTTTACGGAACATTCAAAACATGGAATTTCTTTCCGATTCAATGGAAAGCCGGTAAATTGTTACCTGAAAGATGTTTTGGTAAGTCCTCAGAATTTTGCGGCAGTCATGTGCTATAAAGCAAGCCTGTTCCGACAGTACCGGACGGTCAACTGCATTGATATTGGAGACGGAACCGTAGATTTACTGGTAATCCGAAAAGGACAGCCGGATTTGTCAGTTCGTGTCAGTGACAGATCTGGAATGGCAATTCTCCGTTCAGAAATTTCTAATTCCATTCAGCAGAATTACGGTATTCATCTGGAGTCCTCAGATGTAGAGCAGGTATTAATGCAGGAAGCAACGATTCTGGATGAAGAAGTGGTAAGAGAGATTCAGAAAATGGCAGGAGACTGGATGCAGAGAATTATCAATAAACTCCATGCGTATGTACCAGATTTCCGAACTAATCCGGCAGTATTTCTTGGTGGAGGTAGCCTGTTACTGAAACAGCAGATTGAAAAATCTTCTGATTTTAAATATATAGAGTTTATCGAGGACATTCGGGCAAATGCGGTAGGATATGAGAAAATGACAGCATTACACATCCAGAAGAGACAGGGGGTGTAATGCGTGGGAGAGATAAGGGTTGTATTGATATTTAATGAAGATAATGAACGGCAGAAAGAAATCGGAAGGTATCTGAAATCACAGAAAAGGTGCAAAACAGCACTGATTACAGAACTGGTTTATGCGTGGCTGCATAAAGAAAATATACCCGTTTCTTCCTATAATAATGCAAATGTCAGTGTGGAGGAATTAAAACAGCAGTTGTTGCAGGATACGGATTTTATACAGCAGATAAAAAAGAGTGTAGTCATTGAAGAAGATGCAGGGGAAGTAATGGAAGAAAGGCAGAGTGATGGACTGGATATGGATGAAGGGATGCTGATGGCAGGGTTGTCGATATTTGAGAATGGATTTTAGAAGATACCGCTGAACAAAGGAAAAAGAATGTTCGGCGGTATTTTTTCTTTTTGGTCATAGAATAGTATGGTAAAATACTTTTAGAAAAAAAGAAATGGGGGAATACGATGATAAGAGGTTTATTCTGTGGAGTTAGTGAGTATAGAGCAAATCAACAGTTATCATATTGCATAAATGATGCAAAGAAAATGAAAGAAGTATTTACGGAAAATCTTGTATGTTCAGATGATTCGATAGTAGTGTTAGCCCAAGATGGTCGTATTGAAAATTCAGAATACATTAGAGAATTAGTGAGATTTAGTGAAAACTGTATGGAAGAAGATATAGCAGTTGTCTATTATTCAGGACATGGAGGAATAGATGAGAGAGGAGATAATTATTTATATGCAACAAACACATTTGATGGAAATGATATGACCTGCGTTTATTTTGATGTTATTATTGAGCATTTGAAAAAATCAAAGGCGAAAAGTAAATTGGTAATCATAGATTGCTGTCATGCAGATAGCAATTATGGTTCAGAAAAGCAAAAATTTGATACAGATAAAGCTATTAAGGATATATATCAATCAGGAATAACAGCAGTATTTTCATGTAGAAAAGATCAAGAGTCTCACCCATACTATGATAATGAAATAAGTGCTTTCACACAGTTTTTTTGTGATGCAGTTAGATATAAAAAGTCATATCAACCGGAAGGTTTATATCTGAGTGATTTAAAAATTACTTTAGATGCTTATGCCAGAGTATGGAATATAAAAAATGAATCTATGCAACAAGTACCTGTATTGCGCTCTAATATGATAGGAACTGTTGTGTTTCCATTGAAATATCCACCTAAAATAAGTGAAAGAAAAAAAAGAGGGTTCGTGTTTGACGATTTTGATGCGTTGGATTTTCAATGGCAGGTTAAAAAACCAAAAGAAATTGAACATTATCAGAAAGTATATAGAGCTGAAGTGGTGGCAAAGGTCGATATAGATGATGAAAATATAGCTGCTTTTTTGCAAAATGTAATAAATAAATTGAAAGCAATAAAGATACAACCTGGAACACAAAGACAGTGGATAACCCAGGAACAACCTGTAGATGTGGTTCAAATATGGATTGCGAAAGATTATCTTGATGTAAGCGATATTAAAAATTTTGCTTATCAGGCTTATTGGGAAAATGATGATATTTTGTATTGGTGCAAGCAATTAGGAACCTCAAGAGTTCAGATTGCAAATATGGCATATAGAAAAAATACAGATTATGAAAGACAACGAAAAGATAGAGAAAAATATGTTTTACCAGATGATGTAATTAAAGAATTTTGGAAAACAAATTTAAAGAAATTAATTGTTGAAACAGAATCTGTTATTTATGCGTATTCTAATTTTTATCTAAATAAAGAGCTATCTTATGAAGATTTGAGGAAAAAGGCGAGGGACGCATATTCTAAGTTGAATGATGTTTATAGAACTGTTGTTGAAGAGTGGTTTCCATTAACAGACAGTGATTTGAAAGATTATTCAAAACAAAGCTATGATTTAGCAATAGATATACAAGAACTTTTATTTCTTTTGAATTCAGATAAAGGAGAAGAGTGGGCAATAAGTAATTTCAAGTTGAAATTAATAAAATATTATAGATCTATGGAAGCATGGAAAGAAGCAACTGATAAACTGGAATAACAAGAGGAAGCTAGATAGGAGTATAACAAGAGTGCAGGGACATGAAAATTCCTGCATTTTTGCTATTTTCAGATATTTTTCATCAAGACCGCAACACCGCAAGACCGCAATGTTGCAAAATAAAACTGCCGGATTCATCGGTTCCGACAGTTATTTGTCATGTGTATCATCATCTGTAAAAGTTAAAATGTCATTGGGGGTACAAGATAAGATCCGGCAAAGTTTTTCGATAGTAGATGCGGTAATATTCTGGTTATTCCGGAGTTGCTGCATAGTTCGGTAGTCGATGCCATTGTTGACGAGATAATATTGAGATATATTTCGTTTTTCCATTGTAATCCATAACGGACTATAATCAATCACATTGTTCCCGCCCTTCTAATTTATTTCCTGATTGTTTAATTATAAGTAGGGGAAAATGCAAAAATATAGTGAATAAATTCACTAGATAATATATAATTGGAAACATAAAAAGAGAAAGCAGTATTTATGGATTAAAAATATTATAAAGCATTGTTAAGTGGAAATTCGTCTGGTTCTCGAAAGAGGAACCGCAGTTCCCCAAACGAGAACTATAAATTGATAGAATATACTAAAATACTGTAAAATCAAAAATTTTCATAGTGCATAGAAAGGTAAGATGCACATGATGGAATCATTAGGAAATAGATTAAAGCAATTAAGACAAAACAATCGCTTGCGGCAAGATCAGGTAGCAAGCTTGGTTGGAGTAAATAAAAATACAATGTGTTCCTATGAAAATGATGTCAGACAGCCTTCTTATGAAATTTTGGTCAGATTAGCTACAATTTATAGAGTGAGTACCGACTATCTGTTGGGGTGTGAAAGTAAAAGAACGGTTGACGTATCTGGTCTTACACCAAAAGAAATACAAACAATTACAGAACTGGTTGCAAATATGACGGAGAAAAATAAAAAGCTGGAAGGATTATAGATGGCTCAAAATGAAAAGGAACAAAATGATTATAGAATTACATATTATAATGCAGTGTCATCAAAAGAAGTTTATTGGTTATGGTATCCGTATATTCCCTATGGAAAGATAACGATATTGCAAGGAGATCCAGGAGAAGGCAAATCGACCATGATGATGCAGCTTGCGGCACTTATTACAACTGGAAAAGCTATGCCAGATGGAAGCGGAGATAAAATACCGGGAAACGTAATTTATCAGGCGGCAGAAGATGGAATTGAAGATACAATCAAGCCACGATTGGAAGCGGCAGGTGCAGATTGTAGTAGAATTGCATTTTTGGAACAGCCGGATGAAGAACCAATATTACTAAATGACACAAGATTGGCACAAGCGATTGAAGGTACACAGGCGAAATTATTGGTTATTGATCCACTTCAAGCCTACTTGAGAATGGATAGTGAAATACAACGTACAAATTCGGTGCGTTCTGTTCTTACAAATCTTGCAAAAGTTGCAGAACGGACTGGATGTGCAGTTGTGCTGATTGGACACATGAATAAAAGCAATCGGACAAAAGGCATATATCGAGGACTTGGAAGTATAGATATAGCTGCAGTAGCAAGGAGTATTTTATTAGTAGGAAGGGATAGAAATATTCCGCATTATCGTGTAATGCTTCAGATAAAAAATAATCTGGCACCAGAAGGAAAGGCATATGTATTTGAACTACATCCGGATTTAGGATTTCGGTGGATAGGGCAGGAGGAATATGAGGTAGAAGATCTTTTGTCTCATAAATCAAAAACAGATAGTAAACTGGACAAAGCAAAGGATTATCTGCAATTACTGCTAAGTGGAACAGATATGGCATGTGCAGATATATTTGATAAAATGCGTGCAAATGGTATTGGTAAACGTACTGTGGAGCAGGCAAAAAAAGATATGGGGATTATATCCTATAAATTGGGAGATAAATGGTATTGGCAGTTAAATGGGAGTGATGCATCAGGTGAGCGGATATGAAAAAGAAATAAAGAAACAGGAAGAACAAAAGAATAAGATTCGTGAAAGATATAAGGGTATTGACCGAAATGAATTGGAATTCATTCCGGCGAAACCAAGAGAAAAGTTGTTTGAGGATACAGCAGAGAAAAGGGTTTGTGCCTATTGCCGTGTTTCTACTGATGATGTTAATCAGACTTCTTCTTATGAGCTGCAGAAGAATCATTATGAAGATATGATTAAAGAACATCAAGGATGGGAGCTGGTAGGAATTTATGCTGATGAAGGAATATCCGGTACATCTTTACAGCATAGAGACGAGTTCAATCGGATGATAGAAGATTGTAAAGCTGGAAAAATAGATCTGATTGTTACCAAAAGTGTTTCCAGATTTGCCAGAAATATAGTGGATTGTATTGCAAAGGTTCGTGAACTTGGAAATATGCGACCAAAAGTGGGTGTGTTTTTTGAAACAGAACATATTTACACATTGGATAATACCAGTGAAATGATGCTGGCAGTATTATCCGCAGCTGCACAGGAAGAGTCTCATACGAAGAGTGAGATTATGAATATTTCCATAGAACAACGTTTTTCCAGGGGCATATTTCTTACACCAAAATTATTGGGATATGATGTGGATGAGGATGGTAATCTGGTAATTAATAAAGAAGAGGCAGAAACAGTGCGTTTATGCTATTATTTGTTTCTTAACGGTTTCCCAACTGCGGAAATTGCAGAAATACTGATGCAATTAAAACGGAAAACGAAACTTGGAAATACCAAATGGTCAAGTGGTACTGTGGGAAGTTTATTGAGAAATGAGAGATATTGTGGAGATGTACTTTCCAGAAAGACATTTACGCCTAATTATCTTGATCATAAATCAAAAAAGAATCGTCATGATCGGAACCAGTACCGACAAACAGATCACCATGAGGCTATTGTTGACAGGGATATTTATAATGCGGCACAGAAGATGTTGACAGTAACAAAGTATGCGAAAAAAGGCTTTCCATTTCCTAATCTCAAGGTAGTAGATGGTGGAGCGTTAAAAGGTTTTGTGTCGGTTAATCGGTCTTGGACAGGATTTACAGTAGAAGATTATAAAAAAGCAAGTCAGAGCGTGTATTCTGATCAGAATAGTATACAAGATATTGAAGAATCAAAAGAAGAAAAGAAAGACGGAGGATTTGATTTATCTGGATACGAGATTGTTCGGGCACAGTTCTTTTCTACAAGGTTGAATCCAGCCATGACAATTTCAGAAGGACGTATTACCTTTAACACTGCCTGTTTGAAGAAATTTGAAGATGTGGAATATGTAGAAATTCTTTTTAATTCAATAGAAAGATGTATCGCTGTAAGACCCTGCGATAAAGATAACATCAATGCCGTAAAATGGGGAACGATACGAAATGGTAAATGGGCAGTCCTGCCTAAAAGCTGCCGGGGATTCTCAGAACCACTATTTGAATTAATGGACTGGAATAATGAGTGTAAATATCGTTTTAGAGGTCAATATTCAAAGGAAGATAACGAACAGATCTTATTGTTTGACCTGGAAGAACCAGAAGTGATTAAACATGAGATAATTCAAGAGGATTTACCTGATACAGATACGACTGAAACGGAAGAGAATACCGTAGATACATCTAAAAATAAAACAAAGAAGATTGTCAGAACACTTTTCCCGAAGCAGTGGCAGAATCATTTTGGCGATAGTTCAGAAGATGTTCTTCTTTTACATAGAGTTAAGTATTATGGAAATTGGGATGTGCTGCGTCCAGCTAAAATAGTAGAAGGTTTGGAACCTATATCAGAAAATTTATTGGATAAGCTGAATGAAGAAGCGCAGAACATGATAGAAAAGATGAGGTGTGCAGTATGAGTGAAATGATGATAAATCAGACTATTGAGAACACAGAAAATATAGATCAGAAAGCACTGGAACTGGCACAAGATTTTAGTTATGATGGTTACCAGGTTGTAAGAAGGGAACTTTTTGCACATTTACGGGAGCCAGCCGTTGTAATCCGAAGAGATAGTGTGACATTTAATACTGCCTGCATTGCCGGTTTAGAGGATGCAGTTTATATACAGATTCTTGTTAACCAGGATAATAAGCGAATGGTAGTGCGGAAATGCGAAGAAAACGACAAAGATGCTTTGAGATGGTGTATTGAAAAACCTGATAAGAGAAAAAGTAGAAAAATGTCAAATAAATTATTTTCAGCAATGATGTATGACATGATGGGGTGGAATACAGACTGCCGATATAAGATTTTGGGGCATAAAATAACACATGAAGATGAAACTATGTATATTTTTGATTTGTTGGAAACAGAGATATTCATGGATACAAAAAGAAAGAAAAAAGCGAATCCGGATTCGTTGGAGAAAAAGGAAGAATTAGTTACTGCAGAAACAGATCAGACACCGGAGCAGAATCAGGAAGAGATAGCAGCAAAAGTGGCGAGAAAGTTGAACAGAATACCATTTTATCCTAAAGATTGGAAGGATTCTTTTGGCTTATCAGTAGAAGAACATAAAAAGGCACTGGAAACTAATTTAACAGACGGCTATATAGAATTTTCAGCAACAAGGTGATAGGAGAAAGTGCGCTCATTTGGAAGGGAGGAGTGCAGATGCCGAAAACCACAGTAAATATCACAGGGGTATCTCTGTGCCAAAAAAAAGGAATAATACGAATATTTCGATCAACGATAAAAGAATTGGGTGATCCGAGGTATATTCGCTTCTTATTTAACCCGGAGAAAAGAACTTTAGAAGTTCAGTCTGTCAGCCGAAAAGAAGCGGAGTGTTTTCGTGTGCCTAAATATAATCCTAAAAACTGGGATTTTAAAATTTGCAGTATTCAAATGCTGAGGATAATCTGGAGAGTTTGTGAGTGGAATGAAAATGACACGTATCGAATAGCAGGAACGCATTATCCAGAATATAATCTGGTGGAATTTAATTTGAATCAGGCTAGGATAGTGCAATTTGGAGAAATAGAGTAGAGATAGAATCGAAGAGTTTGGGACTTCTGAGAAATCAGGGGTTCTTTTTTTGTGCTTATTTTGAGGGTAAGTTGATAATACTGTGCTTTATGAGATATTTTTGAAAAAAAGTTGTTCCTGAGTTGACATAAGGAGGGACCATGAGCCTTGTGGGCACCAGACCAATATTACAAGATGAATTACAGAAATATGAGCTGCATCACAGAGCCAGAATTGCCATTAAACCGGGGATTACAGGTATGTGGCAGGTAAGTGGAAGAAGTGACATAGTCAGAGCTGTAATATTCTGATCTGTTCGTAAGCGTTGCAGGGTACGTTTATCAATACCATGATTTAGAAGGTCATATTGGGAAATATCTTTTTCTTTCATGGTATTCCATAGAGGTGTGTAGTCAATCATATACAAAATTACCTTTCTAGGAATTGAGGAATAGGTTGCCTACATTATAAAATTTGAAATTATGAAATGATATGGTGAACATAGTCACCATAATGCAATGAAGTGAAAAAAGTTGTGATTTTGTAAGACTGCAAAATCATGAGTAAGGCTGCAAAATTTAAGGTAAGGCTGCAAAGAAAAGGAGATGAATTTTAGTGAAAAGGAAAATAAAAATCTCTGAAAAGGACCATTTTATCAATGTTTTGGACGAAAATATATTCCAAGGCTGCAAGATTGCAAGGCTGCAAAAACCATAGTTATTGATTATGTTGAGCATAAATCAAAGAAAAATGAACATGACAGGGTATCCGCTTATGAAGAAGATCATCATGAGCCAATCGTATCACGGGAAATCGCTCTGGCTGCACAGATGGTAAAGAAAAGTTCCAGAAAAATGACAGAGGGTGTTCCAGATTTTTCGGTGATCCACAAAGGAAATTTAAAAGGTTTTATTTCTATCTGTCCAGGCTGGGGAGGAATAGATGGTAGTGCTTTACTGGAGATTTGCCAGGAGGTATATGAAGAGGAAGAATTAGAAGAACTGAATCATAAGATCCGGATATGGTCAGGTGAGGAACAGGGAAAAGTTGTTTCCATGGCATTATCCGGGTATCAGGTTCCACACGGAATTTATTTTCTAAATAAGAGCCTTCCTGCATTGACTGTAGGTAGAAGAAGGATAAAATTCAGTAAGGCTTGCCATGAAAAACTGAATTATTGCAGATGGGTGGAGATATTGTATCATCCAATTATCCAGACAATTCTTATCCGGCAGACAACACCAGATAACCCAAACTGTATTGAATGGGAAAAAGAAGATCCCTCTCATATATGTCTGCTCAGAAACATGAAAGAAAAATCACTGGCAGTAGTAGCCTGTGATGGCAAAGACAATATGTCTATCCGTGTACCGGAAGGTTTCTTAGAATTACATAAGAGCTTCAAAATACATAGTAAGCAGTTTGTATACGAAACATTGACTGGCTGGGGATTGGATCCGGAAAAGACATACTCTTTTAAAGGAGAGTACTTTGAGGAGCGGAAAATGATAATTTTTTGCTTAAATCAATATGAAAATATAGATTATGATAGATATGATTGGACATAATGACTAAAATATATAAAAATAAGAAAAGGTATTTGAATATATTGCCAAAATACAATGACTGAGTTATAATGTAAAAAACGACCCTTGGTGATAAAGCATATTATTATGATAAGGGGGAGAAGAAATGTCAAAAAAAATATCAGCTATTTTATTCTCTGGTGGATTAGATTCAAGTCTTGCGGTTTGTGATATGATAGAAAAAGGATATGATGTGCATTTATTACATTATGATACAGGTGCATTGATTTCTAATAATTTAATTAAGATTCGGTATGCTGAATTGAAAAAAACATATGAAGAGTGTATTGTTGATTTATATGAACGTAATATCAGTGGATTATTCAGGAGAATTGCATTAGTATCATTGGAAGAAGATATAAAAAAATATGGTGTTAGTTTGATTTGTGTAGGATGTAAATTAGCCATGCATGTTCAATGTATCATTTATTGTAAAAATAATGGAATTAAATGTGTGGCAGATGGATCTACAGAACGTCAGAAAAGGTATGGAGAACAAAGAGAAGTTTCCCTAGAATTTGTTAAAAAATTTTATCAAGAATATGATATTGAATATAAAAACCCAATATATAATCTTGATAAAAAAGAAATTAAATATGGATTATTTGATAGGGGAATGACGATACAACCTCTTGAGGATACATGTTTATTTAGTAATACTTTTTCTATAGCGGACGATGAGATTATAGAAAAATATTTAGAGAGTAAAAGAGAAATTTGCAAAAAATTAGTGGAAAGGGGATTGGCTCATGAAAAAAATAGATAAAGTTGGAGGCGTTATTTTAAAAGAAAAGGAGTTGCTTGTTGTTAGAAAAAGAACAAAGGATAATAGAGAAGAGTATATTATTCCTGGTGGAAAAAGAGAAGGTGATGAAACAGATTTTGAAACTTTAAAGAGAGAACTTTTAGAAGAAATTCAAGTTGAATTAATCAAGGCTTCTCCTTTTGGTGGATTTGATGATATTGCGATTTTTGAGAACATTCCAATTCATATAGAGGTGTATATTGCCCAAATAGTTGGTGAGCCTAAATGTGATAGTGAAATCAAGGATTTGGTTTGGATAGATAAAAATTATGAACAGAAAGGAATTAAATTAGGAAGTGTTTTGGGAAAATTTGTGGTACCTAAGCTTGTAGAAATGGGGTTGATGTAATATAAGTATAAAGGATTATTTTTCGATTGCAATACCTAGTTTAGCATTGTGCGTGGCTTTGTATACTTTCTTATCAAATAATTCAAAATTTAGAGAGTTTGGCAAAAAGTTTTGGACAACTGTTATGTTACAGCTTATTTCTATAATTTTTTGTGCAGGAGCATTGGTTATAGAAACTATAAAAAATAGTTTAATGTGTAAGAACTCAAAATTTCTTTTGGGCAATAAGATATATAGTCTTTTTATTATAGCTTTTTTACTTTTTTATACAGCTAGTTGGATATATATGTGTAAAATTTTTTACACTATGTATGGAAGCTTGTATCATTTAAGAAAAAAAAGATTTATAAAATATACACGACCAATAGCATGGTTTTATGAAAAATTTATCCATAAGACTTTTTACGAAAAGAATTATAGAGATAGGACGACACTTCATTTTGATATGTTTAAAGGTATAGATGCATCAAAACTTCAAAAACTTCAAAATGGTGGAACTGTGGTATTGTTATACGAGGATTCAGTGCAGTATTCAGAGGTTATAACAGAATATATTAGAGCGGCGATTAAAGATGGTGATACAGTAGATTACATTACTACTTATAAAAGTCCGCTAGAATTGTGTAGATCATTTAAAGATGATGAAATAAGCAATATAACAAAACATTTATCAATCATAGATTGTTTTTCAACGCATTATTCTTTTGATGATAAAGTTGTAAAATTTCATAAACAGGAATTTTCTTCAAAAGGATTTAGATTTTTTAATGCAGAATCATTTGCAGATGTACATACAGCAGCAAACGATTCATGGTATAGATTTCGTAAAGTTTGTAAAGATGAGGAAAATCAATATAGAATACCTCACAGAACAATCTATGATACAATGTCATCATTGATTAGGTTTTCTAGTGAAGAGCTTTATTTTTTGTTTTTGAGACATGTTATTGCATCTGAAAAATCATATGGTATGATATCATTATTCATTGAGCCTATTTCATTAGAAAATAATTTAAAAAATGATTTGATTAGAATGGCTGATATAGTAATTGAATATAATCAAACAAGTTTTAAATTAATAAAAGAGATGGAATAGTTTTATCTAAAAAATGGTAAATGTGAAATTTTATATGAATACTTGTAAGTAAAAAAGTAAGCACTTTTGTTGTTGAGATAGAAGTGGTTATAGGAAAAGAGTTTCTGACAAGACATCAGAGACTCTTTTTTTGTGTCCTAAAAGTTGTTTCTGGCTTGACATAAGGAGGTGATATGTCAATAATTGGAACCAGGCCACCTCTGATTTCGGAAACGAATTTTTATGAGCTGCACCATCGTGCAAGACTGGCAATTAAGCCAGGAATAACCGGTATGTGGCAGGTCAGTGGACGTAGTGACATTACTGATTTTGAAGAAGTGGTTCGTCTTGATAAAGAGTATATCACAAACTGGAACATTGGGCTAGATGCACTATGTCAGTGTATACGATTGATAAATGTGAACGATTCGTTTCGCAAAGAGCCGGATGCGGGAAAGCCGTAAGTCCGGATTCTGCGAGGGGCATACGACCGCAAGGGGTGCGTCTACTCGACTTATGAAATATCGATAGTGCCTGGTCAGACAGGCTGGTTGTAATTGGTGCCGGAAACCGAAGCAGCGCAAACATTACAGCCGAATACAGCAGAAAGCTTGGGAGAGGGATTGAGAGGTGGTGAAGCGGGATAAGAAGTGTTATGGTGCCTTAGGATATATATTTTGAAAATAAAATCATTGGAAAGGTCCGGAATAAACATATTGATAAAAGATTATAACAATGTTATAATGCGAATGGAGCATTAGTTCATTATGGTAGAATACTCCTTTAATAAAATAAGGGGAGATCCTGGTTCGATTCCAGGATGCTAAAGGGTATAATATTTAATATTGTATCTTTTAGCATCCTGTAATCTCGAGGTAATATATTATGGCTGAAGAAGTATATAGAGCATGTGTTGATAATGTAAGAGAATTAAAAAAACATAGAAGACGGTTAGTTATGTTAGCAAATAGAGCTATTCGTGAAAAAAATACTGCTGATTTAGATACGTTGACAAAATTTTATTCATTGCTTTTTTCAGCATATGCAGAAAATTCTTTTTTGAAGCTCATTCACACTCCAAAAGCGTTTACATTACAAGAAATTGCTGATATTCAGAGTAAGCGAAACTTGGAAGAGAAATGGAAAAAATGTGTAGAATTAGCGTTTTATAAAATTAATAATAATGCTAATCTGGGTGAAATCGCTAATAAAAAACAGACTTTGAACCGAATTTTGGATAAGTATATTATTGAACCAAGTCAGATGAGGAATAAAGTAGCACATGGACAGTGGAAAAAATGTTTGAATAATGATTGTACTAAAATTAATGCTGAAATTACAGATGAAATGCTTTATTTAGATTTTACAAAAGTAGATCGATATTTTAAAATCTATAAAGAATTTGAACAATGTGTATTAGATTTGTTGGTTTCACCTAAAACACATTATCGAGATTATTATTCTTGTATCACTAAGCTGGATGACTATATTAGTGCAACTGAGTTATGGACATTAGAAACCAAAAGAGAAAAGCTTTTGTCTTCACCAAAAGTTAAAAGAGCAAGTTGTCATAAACGGTAGAACTCAAATCTTCTGAGATGTTTTGCTGGATGTTATATCAGTGAACATATACTTGAGTTTTGCCGTTTATGCTTATGTTGTTGATTAAGATGCGAAGGAATGGATTATGAGTAACATTTAGGCTTTTCATCCCGCCAAATATATGGAACAGTAGTTAAACTGGATATTTTTCAGTGCGAAGAACTGCGAAAAATCAAGTTTTATTCGTTGGAAGAAAAGAGTAATGAATATTACGGTGCGGCAGAGCCGCCAGCCCGGTGTGCCCCCCGGAATAATCAAGTAATATAGATAAGTATGAGCCAGAATACACAAAATGTACACTGCTATGGGATGGAGGCAAGTGCATATTGGTGACTAAGGTTGTGAAGAACTTTATTATACATACCATATAATAAGAACTTAGATACATTTACACTACATCAGAGAAGGAATGGAAATGATACATTTTATTAAAGGAAACAATCCAGCACATCACATACCGAAGAATCAGGATATTATAATTTTTATAAAGACGCAAAATCAAAGCGAATTAAGGAAAAATTAGTTGCTGGAGTGAAAGCTATATTTGGAATTGATCTTAGAGATATAATGCAAAGTGAGGTGACAATATGATACAGAATTTTTCCTGTAAAAATTTTAGAAATATTGCAGCAGATAATTTGCTGTTTGAAAAAATAAATATTCTTATAGGTCCGAACAATTCAGGTAAAACGAATTTTATCAGAGCATTGACGTTTTTGGCGGAAATGCTTGATAGAGCAGATGAGGGAACTTTGAAATCGTCATTCTTAAATGCAGTAGCCAGAAATGGTTGGGAGCATATGCTGAATAAGAGTGCAAAGAATGATAAGGAGATTCGATTTACGTGGAAGCTTAATCTCAACGGGGAACCAGTAGAATATGTTTTTGCATGTACAGTTGGCAATACCATAGAGGATTGTAATATCGTTCTTGAAGAATTGAACTCAGCCGCGGAAAATATAAAGTATGAGCAGGCTTTTAATTATTTTCGTTGTCATGATAAAAAACTTGGAGAAGGTGTCTTTTCCAGTAGTATTGTTAAAGGGGGCAAAAACAGAAGGCTGCGCTTTAAACTGGACTGTAAAGAATCTCTAATGTGCCAGTTTAAAGATATTCTGTTAAATAATGCGCGTATTTATGGAGACACGTTAGTTAGAGGAGAGATTCAGGAGCTTTTATATCAGATTCAGAACTATTTTTCTCAGTATAGTGTGTATGCCACATCGAAATTTAACACAGAAAAGATGAGGATTCCGGTTAATGCGAAGAATATTGATAGTATATTAAATTATGATGGGTCTAATTTTACAAATGTTTTTAATCATTATAAATCTGCAGATATTATGTGGAGAAGCAGATTTGAATCGTTTATGAAAGAATTAATTCCGGATTTACAGGCAGTTGATACGGTTACTCTTTATGATAATTTGGTTTTTAAGTTGGTATATGGGGAGGGGCAGTATGATTTATCAGATGTATCAGAAGGTACGCTGAAAGGACTGATTCTTAATATGTTGATTAATATGCCAATGGAAACGAAGAAATCAATGCTTACAATTGATGAGCCGGAAAACAATCTTCATCCAGCATGGCAGAAAGTGATTGGAAACTGGATTCAGACATCTGAAAATTATGAACAGTGTTTTATCAGTACACATTCACCGGATTTTTTAGATGTGTTTACAGAAGAATTTAAGCACGGGAATGTAGCAGTGTTTGTTTTTGATAATAATGGAACGATTAAAAAGATAACGTATGTGGATATTGCTGATGAATTAGGTGAATGGGAACTTGGAGATTTGTATAGAACGAATGATCCTGCTTTGGGAGGTTGGCCTTGGTAAATAACAGAATTGCCTGCTTTTTGACATGTGGATATACAGAGGCAGGCGCAATGCAATTTTTTCTAAAAAAGATTAATGAGAAGTTTGAATATAAACAGTACTTGCCAAATAAGACCGTTAAAAGGAAAGGGGATTCCAAAATCATTGATAAGGATATTAGCGGTCTGACAGGAGAAAAGCTTTTAGAAAAAATATACAATATTCTTGAGAAACATAAGGATGAGATTAATAATTGCAAAGCCGTGCTTATTGAAGATGACTTAGACGGAAGATTTCATAATAAAACTGAGGAAGAAATTTATAAATATAGAGCAGATATTGTGAAAAAGGTTCGTGATATTCTTGAAAATCAGGAAATAAAGGTATTTTTACTATTTGCATCACCGGAAGCAGAATCTTGGTTTGTTGCTGATTGGGAGCATGGCTTTAAAGCACTTTATGAGAGCAATTCGATAAATGATTTGGAATATTCAGAGCGACAGTTCTTTGTACATCAGTTGAAACAGTATATTGATCGGGAAGTTCTTAAAGAATATGCAGATGATATTGAGCAATATGGTTTTAGAGATGGTGTTTATTATAAGCTGAGTGATCAGCTTATAAATGTTATTGAGAATGATATTAAAAAATATTTGCTTAAAAACAGTGATAATTCTGTATATGCGAAGAAAATTTCAGAATCAAGACATCTATACTATTCAAAAAAATTGCATGGGGATCGAATGATGAAAAGTATTTTGCCCGATGTATTAGAAGGGCGATGCAAACATTTTTTCAGACCGACATATTATGAATTGGCTGATTTTGAAAGAAAAGCATAGTAATAACAGTGTTGTTTTTTTTAACAGATTTGTTATAATAAAATAGAATTAAAAAGAAGGGAAGTGATGCCATTGAAGATAATATCTAAGGCAATATTGAACTTCTATGTACCCGAATGTGAAAGACCTATGTAGCCGACCGTGTGTCGTGTCTGTAAGCATTGCTGATGCATAATTCATGCAGGTAGACTCTGCATAAGTGATGCGCATGTGTAAGAAACAATAATAGGCTCACTGATGTGATATTGGAGTGAAGCAATAATGGAGAGACAACCATGAAAATAAAATGTCTAAAAAAGCAAAGTGCGTAGCTCTGCAGCATGCCAGGGTAAACAAAAGTCTAATGAAAGGGGAAAAGCGCCTATCTTGTCCTCTTTCATTTTTTTCGTAAGTAGGTTGTGAACTTCCAGTAATTTTTCCACCTAAAGAAAAAAAGGAGGTAATCATTCGTATATTGACATCTTATAAAAGCCATCTGATACTGTTCCTGGCTGGGTGTGCAAATTCTGCTCGAACGGTACGCCTATTCTGAAATCGGCGGTACATTCATTCTGATTTAGCGGTACGCGTTTTCTGCTCAAAGCGGTACGTTTTTCCTTTATTATTGTGATGTAACTATTATTCATCACAGTGCAAAGGAGGAACTATTATGCACGACTATCTTTCGTTGCTTGTATGATATTATCCCACACATAAGTGTAAAATAAATGATTATTATCCTTATGCGATTTGGATATTTCCATAAATGGAGTATCATTTCGTATGTCTACAAATTTCCACAAAGTTTCATTTTTGAGAGAAAAACGAAAAGTACTGATTCCGATTTTTCGCATATAAATACTGTTAGAGTCTGGTATGTTCATCAGGTATGCCAGACAACCCTGTAATTTTTTTTGCGTGGAAGAATCTATCTTGTGTAATAGAATAAAACCGCTGTATCCTCGTTCCGGATGTTGCAGATCGATTCGGATATGAGTTTTGTAGACTTTGAATGTGCCGGTATAAATTTCACATCGACCAGCAGAGTATCTGTGGTTGGAAATTTCGTGTGCCTTGTAGGAATTGAGTGCCTGACAGGTTTCGGAAGGCTTCAACTCGAGAATATGATTCAACTGCTTATCATCCAAAAGAGAGTCATCAGAAATTCGCAATATCAGTTTGGCTTTTAAGGCTTTTCCATCAGTATAGATCTTTAGTTTACCACCGCGAAGCGTGTTTTCGGAATCAGAAGCAGCATAATAGCAATAATAATTCCCGCAGTAGAATTCCCTCATCCGGTCATCGAGTGCACCTGTTTCAGCTTGTTCTGCAATAATAACTTCCGTATGAGTTCCGGCACAGAGTCTTTCGACAGCTTTCTGCTGTTGATCTAATTTTTCTTTGAAATCTTTATCTGTAAAAATAATCTCTTCTCTATTTATAGACTTGTCTAATACTATATCAAGAAGCTCTAACCATGAATTTATTTTTTCTTTTCTTAATAATTCAGAATCATCTCCCCAGAAAACAAAGCAGCTGGTATCAATTTTTATGTATTCTTTAAAAAAAGAGTTAAGTTTTTCAGATGTCGCCAGATCAGAAATGTCAGTCATGTTTGAGAGAACATGGCTGTAAATTTGTTTAAGGACTGTTTTAACTCTGTCAATAATAGGAGTTTTTTGTCGGAGACGATTGTAAAAATAGGTACTGCCTATATTTAAGTCAGGAACATTGGAATCATTTTTTGAATAATAGCGAGAATCATCTGTAAACTTGCTGGTGCCTACAATAGACAAAAGTTGTCTTAAAATTTCACTGGATTGCATGAACATTCCTCCTTACAAGATAGTGTTTAAAAACTAAAAAGTTCTAATAATAATAATGTAATAAATAATAAATAGTATAATAATAATCCAAAATGCTTATTTCATAGTAACTAATTTTATGATACCATATGATAAAAGTAAAAACAATATAATTTGATCGCGAAAATAATATGAAAAAGTAAAAAATGATATTAAAAACGTGATATATGTAAAAAAAGAGGTGAATGAATTATGTACAGCTAAAATATAGCTACCGAATAATACCGAATAAAACGTTGATAACAAAAAATAGTGATGATATACTAAATGAAAGGGAGAGTGGATTATGGTAAATAATAAACGTTTGGTGAAATGGTTTAACTGTAAAGCATCGGCAATTCAGAAAATAAAACGCCATGGTTTTTGTGATGAAATGGATCTGGCAAGTGTAGTGGAAGATACTACAGGGCAATATTATTCCTGTCTGAGAGAAAGTTTACCAATATTGTTTGAAGAAAATGGCCAGATCCACAATTTACGTCTCAGTGAAATGGATGATTCCTTTTTTAGTAGCCTTAAAAAGGTTATTTCTGAAGATGACATTTATTTATTACATTTACTTGTGTATTGCATGGATCGAGCTATCATACAATGCTATAACACACTGGAAACTTTTGAAGAGGAATATGAAGAAATTGAAGGACTAAATGATAATTGGAAAGAGACCGGTATTAGTATATTAAAGCGTGTGTCATGTGCCTGGCAGGTTCGTAATATTGGCAGTTGTGAAGAGAGTTTGTTTTATAATTTTTATTATATTGAGATGCAGGAAGATATTAAAATTTCAAATCATGTATTACAGAGGCCTAGTGTTTTAAAGAGTGGAAAGTTAAATTTGAGAGTGGCAATCAGCCCGTTGACAAAAGAAGAGGTAGTAGTTTTCAGTGAGCCATATGAGCGTGTAAATATACATACAAAGCAAAAACAACATTATTTTAGGGTTGAAACGATAAAAAATACAGAATGGCTGGAACAGGAAATTATTAGAAACATGGAATATTCAGGAACACATGATGTTGACATATTAGTTTTTCCGGAAATGTTGGGAAGTCAGGAAATGCTGAATAATGTGTTGGATTTTTTTCAACAGAATCGGGATAAGAAAGTGCCTCCGCTGGTAGTATTTCCATCTATATGGGAAAAAACAGAAGATGACAGAAACAACACAAATGTAAGTTGTTTATTGCTGGATGGAAGACAAATTATGTTTAGACAGAATAAAAGAATCTGTTTTTATTATAAGGATAAAGATGGAACAAAGGTTTTTGAAGATATAAATCGTGACCCGAATGTGCCAGATATATTAAATGTATTACACGTTGATGGTATAGGAAGAATATGCATAATAATATGCTATGATTATTTGCATAATGAAAACAGAGAAATGATTAGGAAGCTTATAAAGCCAACTTTGATCTGCTGTCCTTCTTTTTCTACAGGAAGTTTTAATTTTCAGATTCTGCAGGAAAGCGGATATTATGCAGGGTGTAACAGTATTTGGTGTAATACTTGTTCAGCAGCTAATGCAGCTGGATCGGATAAGAATTTTGAAATAGTGGGTGGGATTGGCACTTTAAGTAAAAAGTGTGATCAAATGGATGCTGAAACTTTTAAAAAAGTCTTTGAAGGCAGAAAAATGTGTAAGAAAGAAATATGCAGTCAATGTGTATACTATAGTGATATTCCACTGAAAAAATGAAAGGGGCGCATACAGATGGAAGAATATAAATTATATATTACAGCTTTAAAGAAAAAACAATCAAGTGGTGAAATTGAGCCTGTGATGATAGAGCAGTTCAGGGAGCTGCTTGCAGAGCAATTTGATATGTATTATCAGGCCTGGATTGAACATAATGTGGAATTACTCGAAAAGATTTTATATGACCAGAAATATTTAAGAAAGTCTTTTTCAGATGAACTGAAAAATATACCTGACCAAATAGAAATAATGGCGGGACAGTTTGTGCAGACATATAATATTTTCAATAAGATTTATCAAAACGAAGCTGCAAGAAAGAATATTTCAGATGACATAAGAGGCATAGAAAAAAGCAGCAAATATGCAACAACAGTATTGTCTTATTTATATAAGCATGCAAATGCACAGCATAAAGATATTGCAGAATACTGTGGAATCCCTTTAAGTACATTGTCTGATCTGCTAAAAAAATTTGAAGAAATTAATTGTGTAGAGCGTTGGAATACCAGTAAATATTCATTCTTTAAGCTTACTGGTCAGGGAAGAAATTATGTGAGAGAATTGATTCCGGATATAGATGTGGAAACCTATATAGATATAGAAGATTTTGAAAATGAGTCAATGAAAGTTTCCAGACAAATGGAAAAAAAGGAAAAAATAGAATGTATTTTAGGAAAAGATCAGCCTGAAAAAATACTGTACGATGACAGAAATCCGAAATGGAAATGGGGAAAAATCAACAAAGTTAGTTATTAAATATGGTGGTATTGTAAGAAAAATATGTTTGTTTAGGAGATAAAAATAATGGAAGAGTTAAGAAGCCTGATTCAAAATTTGTGTGACGTGGATAAAGAATGGAACAATACGATACAAAATTGTATCAAAAAGGATATAGAACCTCAGAATAAAGATATTTTAAAAGCTTTTGATGCTTTTATGAATTGTGCTTGCGAAAAATACAAAACAAATCCTGAAGAACTGGAAGATGAATTGAACGGATGTCTGGATGAAAACGCAGAATGGATTGTAAAATTAATTAAAAATACTTTATATGCTTATATTAGGCTGCAGGAGTACAGACAGCTTATAAATGAAGATGAAGAAAAGGGAAAGCAATTGCTTAAGTATGTGTTTGATAATGCGATTGTCCGTTATGATCCTGAGTTTTATCTGCAATATAAAAAATGGGGACTTAGTTCTCCAAAACAATTATTAAAAATAGCAAGTATATTCAGAGGGTTAACAAGATATTACATTGAGCGCCGTTGGGCTATTCAGGCAATTAAGAAAGATTTGCTGGATGAAACTGGGATAAGCGATACAGTATGTGATTATTATGTTGAACTATATGAACAGAATTATATGACATTGCAGTTGAATTATATTATTATGCAGATGGGGGAAGCGGGAGAGAAAGAAGAATAGGATTGTTTAGCTGATTTTGGAATATAACGAAAGGAAAGAGAATTAAATGGAGTGGTTTTTGGATGGATTAGGGACAGAACTGGTTAGCAGAATTTTAAGCATAATTTTAGGAGTTGGTGTAGGAGGAGTGATTGGTTATAAAATCGGTCTAAAAAAACAGGTTTTGAGACAAAGACAGAAAGCGGGGCATACTTCAAGTCAAAAACAAACGGGAGAAATTAATAAAGATAATGATTTGAATGAGAAAAATCTTAGTATTAGTAATGTCAAAATTGTGCAAGAGCAAAAAGCAAAAAATGAAGCTTCTCAAACACAGATAGGGAGAATTAACGGCAATGAGTGATAAACAAGTACAAAAGGCAGGAGATAATGCGCAGCAGTTACAGGCTGGAACGATTAATGTAACCAATAATATTATTTCAGGTATAGATGAAAAGAAGGCACGTGAAATCTTTAATGAAATGTATACTGTAGCAAGAAAAGAGTTTACTCAAGAGGCATATCAATGTGCAAATGAAAGAGTTACAAAATTTGAAGAAGCATTTATGCCTAAGGTGCTAAAGTTAGAAGAAGCACTACAAAAATTTTCTGATCCTTCGTTTCAATTTCTTATAACCGAGGCACATAAAACAGCAGCATCGACAGAAAGAGAAGCCGATTATGAGTTACTTTCGGAATTGCTTTTACATAGAGTAAAAAGTGATAAAGATAGAAAAGTGTATGCAGGTATAAAAAAAGCAATAGGAATTGTTGATCAAGTAGACGATGATGCGCTATGTGCATTAACGGTTGCACATGCAATAGGACACTTGATTCCGATTACAGGAACAATTATGCATGGATTAGATGTTTTGGAAAATATGTTTTCTAAACTATGTTATACAAGTTTGTGTAAAGGTGAGGAGTGGTTAGATCACTTGGAAATTTTAGATGCAATAAGATTAACTAGATTTGGTTCATTGAAAAAGTTAGATTTAATTTACGCAGAGAGATTAGATGGTTATACATGTGTAGGAATAAAAAAAGAATCAGAGGATTATTATAAAGCATTATCATTATTGAGCAGTTGTAATTTGTCTCCGCGATTGTTATGTGACCATGAATTGCTGGAAGGATACGTCAGATTAATTACTATTAATAAAGAGTCTTTAGAATCAATAAATGAGCAAATAGGACAATCCGCAGAGATATCAGATGAACAAAAAAGTATTCTTGAGAAAATATATGATTTATATAATAAGGGCGAAGAACAGAAAAAAATAGTAGCTAATAATTTTTCGATAGAGTGGAAAAAAAGAAAGACACTTAATATGTTATTAGAATGGTGGAATGATATTCCGGTGGCATTTAATATAACATCAGTTGGAAATGTATTAGCTCATGCAAATGCACAAAGATGTGACAATACTATTCCTCCTTTAGAATAGTATAATGCTAAAAGAGGTTACCTAGCTGTTAGGCAGTAAAGATATTGAATTTAGAATTTTTAGAAAATCTGGAGACTAAATGGAGGGATTCTCTTTCAAAAAGTAAACGGTAGAACGGTTCTTTCCGTTATTGGTTGAAATTAATGTATTGAAGTTATATAATATATTCAAAATATATTTACTAGGAAGGTTATCTGTATGGACGAATTTATTAAGTTACTTGACCCAGCCTATGAACTAATACAATATCGCATAAAAGAAAATAAAGTGATTTTTCATATTGCATCAACAATAACTGAATTAGAATGTCCGTTTTGTGGAAGCAAAACATCTAAAGTTCATTCTATTTATCAAAGTATCAAAGAGAAATTCAAGATCTTCCTATGCAAGGAAAAAAGGTCATCCTGTTAGTCGATACCAGGAAAATGCGATGTATGAATCCGGACTGTTCTCACAAAACTTTTTCAGAGAAACATCCATTTGTGACTGCTAAATCGAAAAAAACGAACCGGTTAATCCAAAATATTTTATATACATCATCCCAGCTAAGCTCGTTGAATGCTTCTAAACTTTTAAAAAGTGAAAATATTACAGTTTGTAAAAGCAGCATCTGCGATCTGCTTAAAAAAAATGCCATCCATTGTGGATAAATCTTCTGTAAAAATGATATGTGTGGATGATTTTGCGCTCCGTAAAAGATTCTCTTATGGAACAGTTATGATAAATTTAGAGAATCATCGAATTATTGATATGATTCCGTCAAGAGCCACAAATGATGTCTGCAACTGGTTGAAAACGTTTCACAATATCGAAGTTACTTCAAGGGATGGAGCCATTACATACGCATCCGCTGCTACAAATTCTCATCCTGATGTCATACAGATTAGTGACCGTTTTCGCTTGATAAAGGGACTTTCGGAAGTTATCTGTAAATATATATTTCGTGAGTTTCCTGCAAGGGTTGAAATACCATTAACAGAAAGCATTACGGATGAAATGAAAGCATTATATAACACTGCAAACCGGTCATTGCGTATAAAATTCGCCCATGAAAAACGCAGGGAAGGACTGACCATATCGGATATAGCGTTATTGCTACATTCTTCGCCTAAAACAATCCAAAAATATCTTGCTATTCCAGAAGACCAAGTTCCTAAAAGCAAGGAAATTGCCAGGGAACGGCAACATCAGCTGGCAGTAAAACAAAAAGAACAGGAAATAGAAGAAGCAAGACAGATGGCCTTGGCGGGATATCCCATTGAGCAGATTGCCACTCTAATGCATCATCCCTATAAAACCATACAAAATTATTTAAATCCTGATTTTTCAATTACGAATGGACACTATAATGTTCAAATTCCAGGGAAATTAGCTCCATATGAAAGGGAAGTAATAGAACTCAGAAGCAAAGGATTAACTTACCCTAAAATACATGATATTATTTGTAAAAAGGGATATACAGGCAGTGTAGCTTCGTTACGAATGTTTATGCAAAAAGAAAGAACACGAATGTATGAACAGAACGAAACAGAGAAGCCGCATTCTGAATATGTGCAAAGAAAATCCTTATGCCAGTTGGTTTATAAAAAACTCGAGGATATCGGTACAATCACAGCCAAACAGTATCAGGAAGTATTAAAAAAATATCCTTTATTAAGTGAGCTGTATGCATTAACCAAAGAGTTTTGTAATGTCCTATTTTCTAATAATCCTGCAAAATTAGATGAATGGATCAATGAAGCACAAAAATACGATATCCCTGAACTTCAAACATTTATAAATGGCATAAAAAAGGACTTAACTGCTGTAAAAAATGGAATTATATATTCGTATAATAATGGCTTAGCAGAAGGCAGTGTAAATAAAATCAAAGTTATAAAACGAATAATGTATGGGCGAAACAGTTTTGAATTATTGAAAGCGAAAGTGCTATTCGGAGAACTCTTTCACATTAAATTCAACTAAGCACGGAAAGAACCGGTAGAATACGAGTACCTTGACAAAATTTCTGCCAAAGTGAGCTGCTTATATGTTATCATGCAGATATATTTCCTTTAGGTGGATTGGTTGATAGTTTCTCGATAACTCTATTTTACCATAAACCTTGAGGAGATATTTTATTCTAACCCCAAATGCCGTGTTTATGTGGCTTTTGGCATTTCGCAAATGCTAAATTTTGTTAAAAGTGAAAGGAGAGGAGTGTGATTCATGCCAGCCCTAGATACAATTACAAATACTTTAAACTATTATGGTGGATGGATTAGCTTAGTCAGTTTGGTTTTTTCAGTTTTTTTGGCTGTATTAACTGGAAACATTAAAAAGAATATCAAATTAATTTTAGAGCATAAAGACTTAAATGATCAGCGTGCTAAGATTCAGCGTTCTTTAGCAAAAAATATTGAAAGTATTTGTCAAAATATTCAAACGGATAAATTATTTGACATTTATATTATCGCAGAACTTGAAGAAATAATTGGAATATTAGAGCAGTATAAAAAGATATTACCTTTAAAGCTACGATTTGAACTATTTTGCATTCGAACTGAGCTGAAAAAAGATATATTAGTTATAAATCAAGAACTACTATGTAAAAAATTGTCATACATAAAAGGCATTTTAAAACAAGAATCAGTTTATATTGGATAATGGAGAAAATATATGAATTATGATGAATTTGTAGTAAAATTAATTAATGGAACGAAATCAAAAAATATTTGTTGGAAGAGATGTACTTCGAAAAAATTTCCTCATTTTTATCCTGCATATGAAACTCGAAAGGGAGAAAATATTTTAGTTATACAAAAGTTACAATATAATACAGAAGATCCTTATGGTGATTCTTACACAACAATTGGTGTTGAAATTTCTATCTGTTCTAATACCTATGAGATATTGAGCGATATTTATGAAAGTGATTTACAAAATGAAAGTAATCTACTCAGATTATATAGAATAATAGAACGTCAGGCTAATAATGTGGATGATATTTTGGGAAACTTTGTTAGAGATATTGATGATGTTTCCGGCTTGTTTTAGGATGAATTTATTCTTTCTGCGGAAATATAATTGGAAGGGGATTTACAAATTAAATTTTGCTAGTATATAGCATTAAGATTTCTGCAAAATTAAATAGATATTATGGAATATCAAAATCAATAAATGGCGTTGCAGAATGTTTGTAATTATTTTAGGACAATTTTTAATAAAGGAAAACAAGTAAGAGAAGATGGATGTGGACGAAATATTATCTATAGTAGTAAGTATATTCTCTATTTTCTTGGGAATATGTGCCATAGTACAGGCGAAACGATATAATCAGGAGAGTGATAAACTCAATGCAGACACCAAAAAAATGCTAAGTTTGCAATTGGAAGAAATACAGACAATAGAGAGAAAAATAACAAGATATTTAATAAAAACAGATGAGAACATAATATGTCTGGCCAAGGATGGTGGATATATATGTAAATTAGGTATTTATGATAAGAGAAACAAGAGTGATATATTAAATGCATTTCAAAATTTGAAAGTGAAGGCTCCAGTATTAAAGCGCTTTGAAATATTTCTGGAAGAAGACCAAGAGCAATTTTTCTTTGATTTTTTCTATATGGCAGAGACAAGAAATGAACTGAAAATCAGAGGAGTAAAAGAAGAATTAGAAAAATATGGTCTTGTATTTATTGTAGATTATCAGGCAAGAAAAAATAATTTTAATAATTCGGGGAGCAGATAAACGAATCAAATAAAAGAATATCTGTAAATAACATGAGATGTATTGAAAAAAGATTCATCATAAAGAGCAAGGAACAAAGGAGAAAAAAGAAATGTCATTATTTAAAGGAAAAACACTTATGATCACTGGTGGTACAGGTTCTTTTGGAAACGTGGTATTAAACCGTTTCCTTCAGACAGATATTGGAGAAATCCGCATATTTTCACGTGATGAGAAGAAGCAGGATGATATGCGTCATGATTTCTAGGTCCGTATGCCGGAGGTTACTTTTTCAGGAAGTTCACCTTGACAATCAGCTCCTTGCGTTTTAGTTATTCGTAAACCATAAAACAAATAGAGGTTTACGAATGACTAAAACAAAGAGCATACAACACCAATCAGGGAAGAAAGTGCCCGTTAGTGCTGGCTCTTGAACATGCATATCATGGAGATATCTTTATGTTGTTTTATACATTATAAAATTCTTTATACCATTCAGCAAACTGTCTAAGTCCGGTTCTTAAGGAGGTGTTTGGTTTGAATCCATAATCTCTTTCCAGCGCGCCTGTATCGGCATATGTTACCGGTACGTCGCCCGGCTGCATTGCAACAAGCTCTTTGTGAGCTTCGAAGTCATAGTCTGCCGGAAGTACTTTGGCGCGGATGAGCTCTTCCTGAAGGATCGTTACAAAATCAAGGAGATTTTCGGGATGGCTGTTTCCGATGTTATATACAGCGTATGGTGGGATTGGAAGCCCGTCTTCGCCATTTTTCTTTTCCGGAGCTCCCTGCATGATACGTTTTACTCCCTCTACGATATCGTCAACGTATGTGAAGTCGCGTTTGCAATTGCCGTAGTTGAAAATCTGAATAGTCTCTCCTTTGAGAAGCTTGTTGGTAAAACCAAAGTAAGCCATGTCCGGTCTTCCTGCCGGGCCGTATACTGTGAAGAAGCGAAGTCCTGTAGATGGGATATTATACAGCTTGCTGTATGCATGAGCCATCAATTCATTTGATTTTTTTGTGGCTGCGTAGAGGGATACCGGATTGTCTACCTTGTCCTCTGTGCTGTAAGGTACTTTTTTGTTTGTTCCATATACAGAAGAGGAGGAAGCATAGACAAGGTGTTCTACGCCTTTTTCATCGTTATCATAAGAATGACGGCAGGCCTCAAGTATATTGTAGAATCCGATTATATTTGACTGGATATAGGCGTTCGGATTGCTGATTGAGTAACGTACACCTGCCTGTGCACCTAAATTTACAACAATGTCTGGTTTGTGCTCTTTGAAAATCCTGTCGATGATTGCTTTATTTGCCAGATCATCCTTATAGAAAATATAAGTAGAATCGCTATGCTCATGTACGCATTTCTCAATTTCCCTTAAACGCCATTCTTTGATGCTTATATCATAATAGTCATTTACATTGTCCAGACCGATGATATGGATCGGTGACTGTGTCTTTAACAGTTCAAGTACAAGGTTGCTGCCGATAAAGCCGGCAGAACCTGTAATAAAAACAGTTTTATTTTTCAGATCTATATGGTTCATTTTATTAAAACCTCCATCATAATATCTCTCTTGATCTCTCGAGATTTCTTTTGATTTCTTTTAATCTTTCTTAATCTCTCTTAAAGATATCTCTTGTATAAACTTTATCCTTTACATCATCAAGGCAGGAATTGTATCTGTTGGCGATGATCGCCTGACTGTTTGCTTTGAATTTCTCCAGATCATTGATTACTTCAGAACCGTAGAATGTTTCGCCGTTCTTTAAAGTTGGCTCGTAAATAATAACTTTTGCACCTTTTGCCTTGATACGTTTCATGACACCCTGGATGGAGGACTGGCGGAAGTTATCGGAATTGCTCTTCATAGTAAGTCGGTATACACCGATGACTTTTTCACCTTCTTTACTTGGATCCCAGGAGCTGTTTGCTTCATATGCTCCGGCCATTTCAAGAACCTTATCTGCGATGTAGTCTTTTCTTGTTCTGTTACTTTCTACGATGGCAGAGATCATATTCTGGGGCACATCGTTGAAGTTTGCCAGAAGCTGTTTTGTATCTTTTGGCAGGCAATATCCGCCATATCCAAAGCTTGGATTGTTGTAATGGGTTCCGATACGTGGATCCAGACATACGCCGTTGATGATCTCCTGTGTGTCCAGTCCCTTTGTTTCTGCGTAGGTATCCAGCTCATTAAAGTAGGATACACGAAGTGCAAGATATGTATTTGCAAAGAGTTTTACAGCCTCCGCCTCTGTAAATCCCATGAATAAGGTGTCGATGTTTTCTTTGATTGCACCCTGCTGAAGGAGTTTGGCGAAGATCTCAGCTTTTTCTCTTGTCTCTTCATCGCAGGATACGATGATCCTTGATGGATAGAGATTATCGTAGAGTGCTTTTGACTCGCGCAGGAATTCCGGGCTGAAGATGATGTTTTTTGTATGGTATTTTGCTCTTGCAGATACAGTATATCCAACAGGGATGGTGGACTTGATGACCATTGTTGCATTTGGATTTACCTTTAATACAAGTTCAATTACTGACTCCACTGCGGAGCAGTCGAAGAAGTTTTTTTTGCTGTCGTAGTTGGTCGGAGCTGCGATCACTACGAAGTCTGCATTTTTATACGCTTCTTCTCCGTCCAGTGTGGCTGTAAGATCAAGATCTTTTTCAGTCAGATATTTCTCGATATAATCGTCTTTGATCGGTGATTTTCTATTGTTGATAAGTTCAATCTTCTCCGGGATGATGTCGACTGCTGTGACATGGTTGTGCTGGGAAAGAAGGGTCGCGATAGACAGGCCTACGTAACCAGTACCTGCAACAGCAATGTTATATTTCTTATCAGGTGCTGGTTTATCTTCTACAAATAAGTCGGTCACTTCGAATCCAAGTGCTTCTGCAATCGCCTGAAGCTGATCAATGGAAGGGATATAATCCAGCCCCTCTAATCTGCTGACCATGGCTCTGTGGATACCTGTCATATCTGCAAGCTGAGCCTGTGTAAGTTTTTTTTCTTTTCTTTTGGCAATAATAGTATCAGCCATCTTTTGGTAAGATATTTTTTTCATATTTTATTCTCCGGTGCTACTGTTAATCACATTAAATGTTAAAATTAGGTTACTTAAAACATTTTTATATTATCAGAATTGTGATGGAACGTCAATGGAGATGGGGGATAAAAAAGAAACTCTGTTAATAATAACAAAATTATGTTATTGATAATAGAAAATAAAGTAATGTCAAATGCTTTCGGCGAAATTCCTCCAATTCAGTGTGATAAATGCAATGGGGTAAATTTAGTTCCGTTAGATGGAAACGGATGGATGCCATACGGGGATTTATATGAAGGATATTGATAAAAGTGCTTTGTAAGAATCAGGTAGTTTTGGTATAATTCATTGTAAATGAAAATATAACCGAATCAGGTAAGTCCTCTGCGGAGGTTGCAAAAAGCGATAAGCAGTGGGTGGGAACTTGCTTGTATCAGGAGGATTGTAAGCTCCTTCTGATAAACTGCGAATATCCGATTGACAGGCAGTTAAAATCAGAATTCATGAGATGGGGAGAGATAGATAGTGGACATTTATCAGATTATTATTACACATAATCGAAGCTGGACGATCAGGGAAATTATTGCTTTTGCAGTGGTTTTCCTGATGGCTGTTTTTCTGGCAGCAGTATTATTAAGGCTGCATAAAATAGTGATCATTCAGGCAGTCTGTGGACTGTTGCTTCTGACGTTTCTTGCAATTGTATTTGGTTCTACTGTTTTTACGAGGATTCCGGGGATCAGGTAGTATCAGCTGGAGATATTCTGGTCATGGAAGGAAATCCTGGGGATTGGTACATGTGGCAGACTGGGAAGTACTACGGGAGATAGTTTGCTGCAGGAGAATCTGTTGAATATTTTGTTGCTTTTTCCGGCAGGGATTTTATTGCCGGGGTTGACAGGCAGAAAACTGAAATGGTGGATGGGATTGCTTGTGGGAATTGCGGTATCATCTGCTATCGAGATTAGTCAGCTGCTGCTTTGCAGAGGGTTGTTTGAGTTTGACGATATTATTCATAATAGTTTGGGATGTATGCTGGGGTGTTTGTTGGGGAATAGGATGTTAAGGTTGGTGCATGGAAAGTAAAGGGCAGGACCAGATGAAATATTGTCTTCACTGACATGAAGATAGTTCATAAGCGCAACCTGAAAAATTTTGGAACAATTGACTCCGTTCACAGCAATGTCTTTTTGACGTAAAATTGTTTATAACAGTAAAAATGTTTAACAAAATCTGTTAAAATGCTATAATGCAGATATGAAAAAGATAATCTTGAGAAAATCCATAATGTATGATAAAAGGATTGCTATAAACTGGTACTGTGAAAATACGACAGAAGAGGAGTAAAAAGATGTTATATATAGGAAATCACACAAGCTCATCCCGGGGCTACCTTGCAATGGGGAAGCAGATGCTGGCAAATGGCGGTAACACATTTGCATTTTTTA
>OLOM01000489.1_pt1 | contig 30887 bp, 41 predicted proteins | sample 1672531 | NCBI WGS metagenome assembly OLOM01 (sample SAMEA3136696, study PRJEB25190) | human gut metagenome | reverse complement strand
CGTTTAAAAATGCAATTCAAAGCTCAGCAAAATTGCACCATTATAAAAATTCTGTAAGTTGTAAAATACAATGTACAAAAGCCGATATTGACCAATTGAATAAACTAAATATCTATATTGGGAAGTCTAATCTGGATTATAAAATTCCAGATATCAAAGATGAATTTTTTAACTCTTTTGTTAGAGGATACTTTGATGGAGATGGCTGTATAACAATTAAAAAGACTGGTTATTCTATGGTTTCAATTTGTTGTAATTCATTTGTATTTTTAGAATCATTAAAAACAAAACTTTTATCTTTGAATTTATTTTCTAATATTACAATAAAAGAAGAGTTAGGCAAACGTAAACAGCCATTATATATTTTATATTTTTACAGATTACGCGATCAGAAAAAATTTGGTGAATATATATATGAAAATTCCGATTTGAAATTAATCAGGAAATATGAAAAATTTAAACAAATCCCGTGTTAACATTTTTAAAAATGTAATGTAACGCATAGCAGAAAAGCCACGAGTGTTCAACATCCATATCTCAATGGACGAAAAGATATGCTAATCATACCATAATGGGTTTAGGATAAAAAGCCTAATTTGATGATGCGGGAAAACGACTCTGTTAGCAGAATTACCCGAGTCTCTATTGATAGATACAGAGGGTGGTTCTTCTTATGTATCAGCAGTAAAAGTAAAAGCAACAACGATTCCGGAATTAACGGAAGTATGCAAGGCTATCTTGGATGCTGGCAAACCATATAAATTTCTTATTCTCGATACCATCACAGCACTCGAAGAGATGTGTAAACCATTAGCAGCTAAGTTGTATATGTCAACACCAATGGGTAAGAATTACACAGGAGGAGCTGAGGGAATTCTTAATCTGCCGCAAGGCGCGGGTTGGGGGTATCTTAGGCAGGCTATCGAGAAAGTTATTGATATGGTTTCAAAGTGTTCCGAGAACTTGGTGATCGTAGGACATGTAAAGGATAAGGCTATCGTAGATGCCGAAGGAAAGGAAGCTGGCAGCATTAAAGATTTCGACCTAAGTGGTAAAACTGGTCGAATACTTGCAGCCAAGTCAGACGGGATCGGATTTTGCCATAGAGACAAAGATTCTAATCTTTGCATCAACTTTGAAAATGGCGGTCTGGTTACTGCTGGTGCTCGTCCTAAGCACTTGGCCAATAAGGATATCGTAGTTGCAGAAAACAATGGTGATGGAACGTTCACCTCTCATTGGGAAAGAATATTCCCTTCTTTGAAAGCATGATTTTGAATTATATTTTCTCTATCGACACTGACACGATGGAGTTTACAATTAGAGATGCTGAAGCTCCGAAAAATGCAGTAAGTGTAAAGCTTCCTGTTTCTGAAGAGCCGAAGCTTGTATTGAGCGATAACAAGTTCACATTGAATGATGAGGCTATACGTCTCTTGCGTGTCAGTGTGGGCGACAAGATCGCTATAGTGTTTGATTCAATCGGTAGGCCCATGATCGGGTCTGCCGATTCCTTACACATAGACGGAGGGAACAAGTTGACTAAGTCAAAGACTGTATCTTTCCGTGGAAAGATGAATGGGCAGCTTGCCAAGTTTGGTAATGAGTTCATTATTAAGGAAGACGGCGAAGGTATAGGAGTCCTTACTTCCAATGGTGAGCCTATCGAAGTTGTCGAGGAGGTGGTGTCTGATGAAGAGCCGCCAGAGAAAACCGACAACTCTATAGCTACCGATCTTTTTGATCTTGTAGGAAGTGATGACGATTTCACTATGAGTTCGTTTGATTTTTCTTTTAAATGACTAAACCTTTTATGTTTAGGTTAGTCTTATCATTGAGTATAAACAAAAAAAACAGTTTAAATTATGTTGGATTTTTCAATTAACAGTAGTGTTTCACCAGTATCAAACAGTATTAAGCAGCTCGCACCTTTTGCAATCTATGACGTAAAATATGAGAAAAGTGAGATCGTAGAGTTTGACGGAAAGAAGGATCCGAGCCAGCACTATAAGACGCTCCGTGTTCGGTTTAGTAATGCTGACGGATATTACGAAGAAACAATTTTCTTTCCTACTCCTGCTGATGCTGAGAGAAGGAAGTTTGAAAACTCCGATGGAACAACTCGCGAGATGCCAAGCAACTGGGAGAGAACCAAGTTCTTCATGGCTCAGGTTATGGAGGTTTTGAATCCCGACGGATATAAGAAGTTCTGTGAGGCAAGTTCCAAGTTTAAGGATTTCGAGATGATGGCCAACGCATTCATCAAGGTCCTCGAGCCCGCAGTTGGTAAGGAGACAAAGCTGAAGCTCATGGGTCGTACTGATGCCAACGGCAATGTACATTCTGTGCTTCCAAATTTCTTGAACATCAGCAAGGAGGGCCAGCTTTATGTATCTACAAACTTCATTGGCGACCGTGTGTTCTTCTCTACCTATGAGGAGGGCCAGGTTCAGAAGTTCAAGAACGCCAAGCCTACAGCTATGCCTGACCTTGCAGCTGATCCGCTTGCAATCACACCGAAGGCTGAGGAAGCTAAGAAAGACGATGTGATCGATCTTGACAGTTTGCTTTCATAATATTATGGTTTTATTTTAGGGAGGGGTTCGCCCCTCCCTTTTTAATATTATCATTGTCAAAATCATGATATTATGCCACTTGACTTTGAAATAGAACCAATCCTGAACAAGGACTTCTTGCTTGGACATTATACCGAGGAAACGTATATGTCCCATTATACGGGCCTACCTATTAAGAAGGGCCTGTTTCTTTCTCCGCTTCGTGAGGATAGGAAACCATCAGTCGCTTTTTACAGAACGAGTAATGGGCAACTTATCTATAAGGATTTCGGAGATAATACACACGTTAGCTTTATCGGGCTTGTGATGAAGATGTATTCGCTGAGTTATTACCAAGCGATACGAAAGATTGCCGAAGACTTCGGGCTTGTAAAAAGAAAGAGTCAGGAAGTGGAAGCAATAAAACCGATCAAAGTAATCAATACAAGATTTGAAGAATCGAAGCCTTCAATTATAAATGTTGAAGTACAGGATTTTACAGATAGGGATATTGCGTGGTGGGGACAATACAACATAAGCGTTGAACTGCTGCAAAAGTTTCATGTCTATTCTTGCAAGTATGTTTTCCTAAACTCTAGAGTCTTCGCTGAATGTACGGATAAAAACCCGATCTATGGGTACTACTTCGGAAAGAAAAACGGAGAAGAGAAGTGGAAAATATACATGCCAAAGAGGACGGAATGGAAATGGATTTGCAACACAGGAAACGAAACGATACAAGGATATCGTGAGCTTCCTCCTCGTGGAAATGTTTGTGTCATTACGAAATCTTTAAAAGACGTATTGTGTCTTAGATCGTTCGGCATCTATGCAGTCGCCCCTAACAGTGAACACTTATTCGTATCTGATGAGATACTGGATAATTTAAAGCGTAGATTCAAGACTATCGTAGTATTATATGATAATGACCACACCGGCATGAGGCGAACCGTAGAGATACGGAAACAACATCCAGAGTTGTTTTTCGCGTTGATTCCTAAATGTTCAGGATGTAAAGATCTATCTGATTATGTGAAAACAAACGGAGTAGAAAAAGCTAAAAGTTTAATCAATGAGTACGTTAAACACATCAGGAGTTCCAAATAGTTTCTTTGGTCATACGATCAGAGCGACGCAAAAACAGCTTGAGCTATTACTTGGGTTTGATCATAATGCAAGCAAAGACGGAAAAAGTCGGTGCATCTGGCATAAGATAATCGACAATATGCCTTTTTGTGTGTATGATTGGAAGACAGAAGCAAAGCCAGACGAAACTATAGACTGGCACATTGGAGCGAGAAATGAAGAAGAAAGTAAAAAGATACAACGAATTTTGAATAATGTAAAAACTAATGAATTATGAGACCACCTTTTTTTAAACCATCATGTAAAGACACATCGTGCAAGGTAACATTCCCCGATGGTCATACATAGGAATTTGAGACAATCGAACAGGCAGCAGAAGCAACCGGCGTATCACTCGCAGCCTTGAAGAAGCGCTGCAAGTACCCAGGAAAGGAAACGAAAGATGGGATACTCTGCGAGTATCTCAACCCTGCTATGCTCCGCAAGGTTCGTAATAAAGCGAACAGAAGCAAAGGCTGCTCTTTCGAGCGCGATATTATCAACAGGCTCAAAGAGGAAGGATTTGAGGAATGCGTATCCTCTCGTCAGTACTCCCGAGCTATGGATAAGGCAAAGATTGATGTATGCGATCCAAGCGGTAAGCTTCCGGTATATATTCAAGCAAAGTATACAACAAGCACGCCACAGTATACAAAGATCAAGAACGCCTGCCCGTTTAATGATAAACCTTTCGTGACTATCTGGAAGCAGGCAACCAAAGACGGGAGCAACAGTCCCGGAACGATTGCGATGTTAGACTATGAGTTTTTTATTCAACTTTTAAAAAGTTTTGTCAAGAATGATTGCAACAATAGCAGTATATGATAACACTAACGGTGACATATACGTACAAAAGCTAGGACAGTTTGACCACGTAGACAATGAGAAAGCACAGGAAGCCGTGCGGGATTTCCTTGTTGATAACTACTGGGCAAGAGAGTTTGCACAAAAGGCAAAAATGCATAGCTACGACTACGATGAACTAATCGAAGACGCAGCATGCGATGGAGTTATAATTGGTGAAATACAATATCTTTAATATGAGAATAACGGCTATGATACTTGTCATTTTTACTGTTGTTGGTGTGTTGATTTTTGCTTTGTTAAGTTTCAGAACTTTCGAGTTTGAAACATTCGTTCCGTACGAATACAGGCTTTGTGCTGATGAGGCATATAACATAGACAAGATCGATGTCGCTAATGATTACATGCAATCAACGGTCAAGATTTTCAAAGATAAGATAACTATCACGGATTACTACAGCAATAAATCCGAGTATGGTGCCATTATCAGAAACGGGAAAATCAAAGAAGACCAAGCAGTATTTGAAGATTGTGATTTCCCCGATCTTCTTATGATTAAAAATGGCAACGGGGACATTGAGTGTTTAGTAAATGATAAACCATTCATGTACTTTTATTGTAAATGATAAAGATAGGACTAGATTTAGATGATACCATAAACTATTGGTACGACGTGTATGTCAAGAGGTTTGGCATACCAAAATCTGATAGTGAGATTACGCATAATGTCTGGAATGTACTAAGGTATGACCAGGAATTTTGGGAGACCCTGCCAGTCAAGAACAGGCTGGTAGGGTTTGTTCCGGAATTGTATTGTACATCTCGAGTAAACAATAAGAGATGGACGAGAAACTGGTTGAAGAAAAACGATTTTCCGAATAAGCCGATATATCAGCGTTTTGGTTTTGGGTTATCCAAGGCGCCATTGATAAAGGGAAGGGTTGACGTCTTTATTGACGACAGCCCTTTTAATGTTTTCGACCTAAACAAAAAAGGCATCCCTTGTTTGATGTTGACAACCCCAGCGAATGCTCACATACGTTTTGATTATAGAATAGAAAGTTTAAACTATGAAGAAATCAAAATCCAATATGAAAAAATTATTCAATAAATTGAAAAAGGATTTCTCTTTCAATTTGTTTTTTCTCATTACCTGGACCATACTGATTTGTGTAATTGTGCCGCTCTGTGGTAAATGTGAGAACACACAAGAAGACTATGGCGAAGATTTAACGATTGACTTTTAAACTTTTCATTCTTTCTTTAGTCTAATTTTAAGATAACAAATTAAAAAGATGATCATTATGAAACAAAAAGTATATATGAAATGCCTAGGCAGGAAGGAAAAACAGACATTTTTGTCAACGACTTATTGCGTAAGTCAGGGATCAGTCTCTCATCACAAGATGCAGATATAAATATTGACCTAAGGGATGCGTTGCAAAGTGCATCCAAGAACGGAACAGGCAATGTAGGCTATCCTGATTATTGTGGAATTGTCAATGGGTATGTCTTCGTCATAGAAGATAAGGCGAGCGTTTATGATCACGCCAAGTATCTTGACGATAAGGAGGCAGAGCTTGATATGTCCCAGCAAGCCATCAAGAAGTACGCACTTAATGGTGCTGTTCATTATGCCATTAAGATAATGGCAAGCGCACCATATGAGCAACTGTTTGGATTTGGAGTTTCCGGAAATGAAGATGGATATCGTATCACTCCGTTCTTTCTGAGATCGAGAGAAACGAAACCTATGATTCTTGAACCGGTCAATGATTTCAATTCATTTTCTCATAGCAATATCGGAACATATTATTGCATGAATGTTTTGAAAGAGGAGATTGATGTGGATAAGAGTGTCTCAGAAGTTAGGCGTGATGCTGCAGCTTTACATGAGCACTTCCGGAATTATGGATCTCTGACTACTGAACAAAAGCCAGGTATTGTTTCTGGTATTTTGATTGCATTAACAGAAACGGAATCCGGGAATCTAAACATTCAATCATTGACTGGAGACTCCGAAAATACCGATGGTGAGAAAATCATGTTGGCAATTAAAACAGCACTCAAGAGACGAAGGATTGAAAACTCAACTATTCTCAACCAGTACTCGTTTATAAGTACAAACGTACAAATCAATTCTATAAATGCAAACCTTGGGAAAACTCCCTTGAGGTATTTTGTCGAGTTGATTTACGACTATGTTTTCAAAAACATAAAGTACAAGTCAACTACCGATGATTTAGTTGGCAAATTCTACAATGAATTTGTCTCTTACTCTGGAGGTGACGGTCAGACTTTGGGAATTATTTTGACACCTACACATATCACGGAATTATTCTGTGATCTTATAAATCTAAAACCTGACGATAGCGTATTTGATCCATGTTGTGGAACTGGTGGATTCTTGGTTGCAGCTTTACATAGAATGATCGAAGGATGCGACAAATCAGACGTAGAGATTCGTCGGATAAAGAACCACTCACTTTTTGGAATAGAGATGCAGGACTATATGTACAGCATCGCATTTTCAAATTTGTATTTGAGAAATTGTAACACGGATAATTTGCTATGCAATAGTTTCTTTAAAGTAAAAGCAAACGATTTGGGAAGCAAAGGTTTCAGTGTTGGAATGATTAATCCTCCGTATTCTCAAGGATCAGCAAAGAATCCAGAACTTTATGAAATTAATTTCATATTGAGAATGATGGATTGTTTGGCACCAGGAGGAAGAGGAATCGCAATTGTTCCACAATCTACGATGTCCGGAAATTCAAAAGCGGAATTAAAAACAAAACGTTTGCTTCTCGAGCGTCATACATTAGAGGGAGTTATTACATTAAACCCTCAAACTTTCTTTGGTGTTGGAGTCAATCCATGCATTTGTGTATTTACCGCAGGAGTTCCACATAGTAAAGACAAACTTGTAAAGTTTATCGATTTCTCTGATGATGGGTATATTGTGGAAATGAAACAGGGATTGGTTGCTTCGCATTCAGCAAAAGAGAAAAAGAAACATCTTCTACAAATCTGGAATGAAGAAATAGAGGATGAATCAATATGTGTTAAATGCACAGTAGGATTTAACGATGATTGGATATATAGTGCACAGAAGAAAATAAAATTTGATTTAACTGATGATTTATTTATTCCTTATGCGAAAAAATTAATTGGTATATTTCAGAGTTAAAAAATATGTTATCAATTAAAGAGTTAAATTTAAAACCATTTGTTCTTAGGGATGTTTTTAAAATAACAATGTCAAAATCAATTGACAAAAACAAACTTCAACAAGGCATCGGGACAATTCCATACATTACAAGGACAGGTTTGAATAATGGAGTTTTAAAATTTGTCTGTAATCAAGGTGATGAAAAACTTAATATAGGAAATGTTATTACAGTTGGTATCGATACACAAACTGTATTTTATCAAAAAGAAAATTTTTATTGCGGATCAAACATTCTTTCTTTATATTTTAAAAAATTAAACGAATATTCAGCTACGTTCGTTATTCCTATATTAGAAAAAATATTAAAAGAAAGATATTGTTATGGATATGGTGCAACTCTTACGCGAGTTTCAAAACTTGAGATTCCACTTCCTGTTGCGTCTGATGGGAGTCCAGATTGGGATATGATGGAGGCATACATTAAAGACCAAATGGTTCGAATCAAACAGCAAGAGAAGGAAAAACTAAAAAAGAAAATCGAAGAACTAGAAACTCATATTTTACCAAAGCCAAATATTCCGAGGCCAACAATAGTAGGAAAAGCTATCGCTGATTTTTCACTTGGTCAAATTTTCACAAACATAATTCGTGGCAACGCAATCCCTAAGCGAGTACGTAAACCAGGACCTTTTCCGTACATTTCTGCATCATTGCTAAATTATGGTGAGGCTGACTTTGTATCCGTGGATGAAAAATACATCTATAAAGATTGCCTGACTGTTCCGTTTATTGGTGGTGAAAATTGTACATTTTACCACGATGGGAAATTTGTGCCAAGTTCAGATGTTGCAGTATTACAGAATGAAAATTTTGGCAAATATATTTATGTATTTTTGATTGGAATTTTAAATGTCATAATGCGAAAGTATAGCTTCGGATATAAGGCTTCTCTCGAACGATTACAAAAACAAACGATCCCTCTCCCCATTACCTCTGACGGAAAGCCAGATTGGGAATTTATGTCTGACTATATAAAGACACAATCTCAAATTGTATTTGAGAAAGAACTGAAACGACTAAAATCTAAACTCGATGAGTGATATTGATTTTTCTAAGATTAGAGTGAGTCCTATAATGGACTCACTCGTGATTGATAAGATAACTGATGAGGTATACTTCAGCGAGAAATACGCGGATTATATCAGCAATAGCAGACTTAAGCTTATCAATCCAGACCAGGGCGGAAGTCCTGAACAATATTTCGAAGGATTCTCTGAAATCTATTCAGACGCTTTGATTCAAGGTTCGGCTGTCCACGAGTTAGTACTCCAGCCCGAATATTTCGAGTTGGTCGAAACAATAAACCGGCCAACAGGAAAACCAGGATTCATTTCAGATATTGTTTACAAGAAAACCGTTCTGCCAACAGACGAAGATCTTATAACGGCTGCCAAAGAAGTTGATTACTACAGCGGAAATCTCAACACTATACAGATGAAAGAGTTGAAAGCCAAAGTGTTGCCATACTGTGAACAGAGAATGAACTATGAGGCAAGGTATACAGGAGATAAAGAGCTTATCTTTCTCGGTGAAGCGATGAGAGAAAAGGTCAAAGCTTGTGTTTCTAACCTCTTAGGAAATACCGAGATCTATTCACTCCTTCATCCTACCGGGTTATTGACAAATCCCATATCAGAGAATGAACAAGCTATTCTTGTTGATCTAGACGTTGATGTAGAAGGTCATGAGCCGATAGTGTTAAAGCTGAAGGCAAAGCTGGATAACTTCACGATAGATAAAGAGAATAACAAACTTATCATCAACGATATCAAAACACACGGTCGAAAGATCGGAGAGTTTGGTGATGCTGTCAATAACTGGCGGTATATGAGAGAGATGGCAGTGTATGCCACACTGTTGAATCTTGTGGCTCAAAAGTTCTATGGTATGGATAGAACAGACATCGAAGCTAACTTCTTAGTTGTCTCTACTATCCCGCCATATTATACGAAAGTCCACAGACTACGTAGGGAAGATTTCCTGATTGGTGTTGAAGAGTTTCAAAGATTATTAAAAATGGTTGCATATTATACATGCTATGGAATATGAAGATAAAAAACTTGAGTATATCGAACGTTTCGGTTTAGGATATATTGGTCCTGATATAGAGAAACGTTTTGTACTAATAGGTCTTGTGTGTTATCTTACACATAAGGCAAGGGAGAAGAACCCATCGACTACGTGTTTGGAAATCATCCAGGCTTTAAACAAAAAATTCTGGATCGAGGAAAGTTTACAGGAGAGGATCGCAATTATCTCAGAAGACTTTATGTACGGATGCACGAAATTTTCTACATTCGGAATTAAACCTTCCGAGATAATTAACACTCTAAAAGATATAATCGATGAGATGTTGCCATTTTAAGATCAGAAAGTGAAATGAAAATACGCGATGAATGTTGTACACAGTCGGAGAGTTCACTAGAAAAACGGTGAGCGGATACAATGAAGGCGAGGCATTCTCGAAACTGCCGTTTATGGTAGTTGGGAGTGCCACGCAAGCATTCAACAAATGGAAAGAGAACTATAAGCACCCTATGAATGAGATGGCCGAAAATCAGTTCATGCTTGACTATCTGGCTAAGATGTCAAAGAATGCGCCAGGTATCGGCTACTCAATCCTTATAGACAAGCCACACCAAGACACACGAGTCAGACCCTGGAAGTTTACAAGTATCCCAGGGTATAAGAGACTAACACGTAGGAAGTTAGAGGATGTGATACAAGTCATAGGATACGATAAGGAAGGGCACACCTTCCTTTTAGGAGAGCTTAAAGGACACTATAAAGACGCCATGAAGGTAGCCCGTCAAGCATTCGCTGACGGCTTCAAAGGACACATCGAAGGGCGCCATATCTATCGAGTACCTCAGGATTGCGTCGAGCTTTGCTTTGCCGCTGATTACGCACCTAGCAAGTTTGCCAATGAGGGAATTTGGATTTGTTTTGGCATTGTTAATAAACCAATAGTGGAGAAAGAAGAATGAACAGACCGGAGGTTTACGTTGTGCTTGTTGGAGACGGAGAGGACAAGCACGTGCATTGTGTGGCAAAAGGCCCACAGATAGCCAAGAGAATCCAAGCAGAGCTACAAGAATCCCAAAACTTCGAAGGATTGCCATATAGTAAATGGTACGCTCTGCAGTATAGATTAAACTCTTTCTATTCGGAGAATAATTTGACAGATGAAGATTTGGACAGTACAGAGGGCGAGCTTATCCATAAGTATATCGACAAGACAATTGACATAGACCTTTGGAATAAAGCCACCGAATACTACCAAGACACAGACCCAGATGTTGTTGAAATTGTAAAAACTGAAATGTATAATCGCTGATGGAAATCGAAATGAAAGATCTGCTCGAAGGGCAGTCAACAATTATTAGGGGAAAAGAGTTTAACGAGACAAAGGCATATGTTCAGCCTTTTATTGATAGATTCAAAAGTGAGACGGATGATTTCCGAATACGTGTCATTTCACCTTCGCAACTTTCAGTATCTGCTGATGGGACAGTAAACCAGGTATATAACCGCGTACTCATTGAGGCGGTTATTCCTATTGCTTTTGATATCGCTGATGTTGTAGGTATGACCTATGCTCTGGATGTTAGGTATCCTGTCGTCAAGTTCTTCAAAGGAGTCAAGGATAACCTGGAAGGTGGGCAGTTGTACATAGACAATACAAACAATATAGTCTATGGAGACATTACACCAGATGCTCCTATTGATTACTCTATCCTTGATAGGCTCATTGCAAAAGAAGTGAAGACTAGCGAGTGGATGGAGAGTTTGAAGACTAAGGATTTCGATGCATCCAATGATAATGTCAACTATACACTCGGGCAATGGGTACGCTTTGCGTTGAATATAGAGAGAAGCACAGACTACGGAACAATAAAAATAGGATATGCTGATATCGTCTCCGGATACAAATATCTTTTCGAGACACGAGACAGCAATTACTACAAAGGGCTTGGAGTTCATACCGATTATTTCAACATCTTCTCAGCTATGAGTGATGTGATCTACAACGGCAAAGACATCGTAAATATTCCAGAAAAAACCGTATTATTGAAACAGATATTATCCATTTGAACTAGCGGGGATTTCCCCGCTTTTTTGGTCTATATATGTTTAATTTTAAATAATACGAGTTATGAAAGTAAAAAAGAGGAATGGAGAATTGCAGGATTTTGACTTCAACAAAATCCGGTGTGCCGTTATGAAAGCTTTTGAGGAGTGCGGTGTTCAGTTGTCGAAATATGAAGAGAAGGACCTATTCGAATCTATAGAAGACAAGATCCCAAACTTGGAGAAAGACGGAGTAGTTGATCTTGAGGATATACAAAACTTGAACGAAAGTCAGTTGATGTTCTGGGGATATTATGACGTAGCTAAAGCGTATATCATATACCGGTATAATAGGCAAGTTGAACGTGATAATAAGTTTGAGGAAAAACTTTTAGGAAAGAAAATCGACAATCAGAACGCAAACGTTGACGAGTATTCTTTCGGTGGAAGAACCGGAGAGGCAAGTCGGATAATGACGCAGAACTACGCACTTAATCATTGCATGTCCAAGCTTGCCAAAAAGCGACACCTTAACAATCAGATCTACACTCATGATTTGGATTCTTATGCGACAGGTATGCATAACTGTTTGACTTTGCCTTTTGATAAGTTGCTTGCAAATGGATTTAATACAAGACAGACAGACGTAAGACCTGCGAATAGTGTAAATACTGCATTCCAACTTGTGGCGGTTCTCTTCCAATTGCAAAGTCTACAACAGTTTGGTGGAGTTTCAGCTAGTCATCTTGATTGGACAATGGTTCCATATGTTAGAAAATCTTTCGCCAAACATTTTGTGGATGGCGTGAAATTTTTAAAGAATCAAGAATTGAACAAGAACGAATATTCGTCTCTGGAAATTGACAACAAAAAGTATAAGGAATTTGGTAATGAGTGTTTTAATTATGCGAAAGAGTTGACCGAAAAAGAATTGAAGCAGGCAGTCGAAGGGTTATACCATAATTTGAATACACTTCAAAGCAGGTCAGGAAATCAACTCCCTTTCACATCTATCAATTACGGAACTTGTACCTTACCAGAAGGTCGGATGGTTATCTCGGCACTTCTTAATGGTTCAATAAACGGAGTTGGTAAATTTCATAGGACGGCAATTTTCCCATGTGGAATTTTCCAGATTATGAAAGGTGTGAATAAAGAACCAGGAACTCCAAATTACGACCTCAAACTTCTTGCTTTAAAGTCTACATCTTTAAGACTTTATCCAAATTATGCAAACGTAGATTGGAGTGGAAATGCTGGATATGATCGTAATGATCCCAGAACCTACTTCTCTACCATGGGTAAGTGAAAACTACAGCTCATGTAAAACTCCACTAAAACGGTTAGGTCTTTAATAGATGAGATCCGTGCTAAACAAAATGTGTATCGACTAGTCGAAAGACGTAGGGGCGAAAGCTTCGAAATATGGAGCCACAAATATTGTGGAAGATATAGTCAGTGCTGATGGCGACATCAGACAACATGTGTAGAACCGCAAATGGTTTTGATATTAACGGCTTCGGTAAACTTAAAGATGGGCGAGGGAATATTTGCCCTTGCACGATAATTTTGCCGACGATAGCAATGGAAGCCAATGGAAATATTGAACGATTTATGGAAATCCTAGACGAAAGAATCCATGAAACAAAAGATATATTGATCGAACGTTTCAATTGGATTTGTAGTCAGAATCCAAAATCTGCGAAGTTCATGTGGGAAAATGGAACGATGGAAGGATATATTCCAAAAGAAGGTATCCGGAGCGCATTGAAACATGGAACACTTGCTGTTGGTTTACTTGGTATTGCAGAAACTTTACAATTGTTGATTGGCGAAGATCAGACAACACAAAAAGGTTTAGAACTTGCGAAACGTATTTTGCAGTTATTCAAAACTCGATGCGCAGAATTTAAGGAACAACAAAAATTGAATTTTGGCGTATATCTGACTCCTGAACATAATGCATAATGTCTGCGGGAGCTAGCATAGAAATATGCTATGAAAAAATCACCTAAAACGGGGAACTAAAAGAATCCCGTGCTAAAAAATACTATATATCCTGTCATTGTTAAAATTTATAAATTATGATATTTGATGAATTACCGTCAGGTGTTGAGAGAATACCTGGCACATTAAATTGGATTGATAAAAATGGAAACATATATGGACAGGAAACACGAACCATAATGAATAGATACACTGGGAAAAGAACAAGACATAAAAATTACGGAAAATATTTTAAGTATCATACATTTAAAAACAATCATAATGGCTATATATATTGTAGTATAAAATACATAGTCGACGAAACAACACGAACGTATACTAATAAACAGCGAAGAGTCCATATTCTAGTTGCTCAAGTGTTTCTGGAAAATCCAGATAACTTGCCAATTGTTGGACACAAAAATAATATCAAGCATGATAATCGTGTTGAAAATCTTTATTGGACAACAGCTCAAGAAAATACACAAAAAGCCGTTGACGATGGGCTAATGATAAATGATAAAGGATACGATGATTCACAATCGCATCCTGTCGTTATGTTTGATACTTATACGAATCAAGAAATAGGACGCTTTGGTAGTTGTCGAGAAGCTAGTAATGCAACAGGAATAGCTATCAACACAATATCCAGACAAGCGAAATATAAACGACCCGTAAGAAAACCGTTCTATTTTAGATTTCAGAATGATGAATCTATACAACCCCCAGCAATTGTTATTCGTTATGACTTAAAAACCCATGAAGAGATTGGGCGATATTTTAATACTGGAGATGCAGAACGCAAAACAGGAGTTAAAGAAAAGAATATCGCAAAGCAATGTAGGAAAGGAGTAGTTCCACCTTGGACAAAAGACGGAACGTATTTTTTATATGGTAGATAAATATTTTAAAGGGTATATAGTATTTAATGTGTAGAGACTATCGAAATTCGGAAATGAAAAGTAGAGTAGCGAACAAAACGCGAAAGGGTGATCTCGTGTGAGAAACACGATGAAAAGATAGTCCAAATAAAAATGGCAGAAAATTTATGTTTCACTGCGATGAAAAAGTTTCAAAAGAAATATGGTATAATCAAAGATGTATCTGATCATGAGTACTTTACAAATAGCATTCATGTTCCAGTATGGAAAGAGATGACACCGTTTGAAAAGATTGACATTGAAAGTCAGCTCACTGGATATTCTTCCGCTGGATGTATTACATATGTTGAACTTGATTCATCAGTCAAGTATAATATCGAAGGTTTGGAAGAAATCGTCGACTACGCTATGGATCATGATATACCATATTTCGCAGTAAATATTCCGAATGATACCTGTAATGATTGCGGATATACCGGGGATTTTACGGAGGACAAATGTCCAATTTGTGGTAGCGAGAATATTACAAGACTAGCAAGAGTGACCGGTTATTTATCTCAAGATTATAGGAATTTCAATTACGGCAAGCAATGCGAAAAGGAGGCACGAGTTAAACATATCAGGAAAATACAATGAACAGGTATAATAGCATAACATATCCAGATCTGAATAATGGTCCAGGTTGTCGTGTTTCCATCTTCCTCCAAGGTTGTCCTATTCATTGCTCCGGGTGTTTTAACTCTGAGCTTTGGGATTTTAACGGAGGTCGGGAGGTGAGTGGTGAAACACTTGACACCATCTGCTCTTTGGTAAACAGGCCATATATCAAAGGCTTGTCTATTCTTGGAGGGGAGCCGTTGTGCGAAGAGAACCTGCAAACTGTCGCTGCACTATGTGATATAGTCAAGGCGATCCCTGACAAGACAGTCTGGATTTATACAGGATACAGCTACGAAGGCTTTAATGAAGGCCAGAAACAAGCGATAGATAAAGCAGATGTAGTAGTAGATGGAAAATTTGAAAAAGGTCTGTATAATCATGACCTTATTTTCAAAGGTAGTAAGAACCAGCGAATCATCGACTGGCAGAAAACGAAAAGCGAAAATCGAATCATTCTCGTGAGTGATTACGCAGAGTGATAACTAACAGCGGGCGCCTATAACGGGTGCCCGTTTCTATTTTAAAGATTAACCATTTAAAAGATCAAAAGATTATGAGAACATACAGAAACAAACAATGTTATTTGCTAACTTCGAGGAATATTATCAAAATGAATTAAACGCATTAAGTCGTTTAAATTATGAACTTTTAACTACTCGCCAAGATGATGATCGAGTAAAAGAAATTATAACTAAAAGATACAATCAATACTATTGGATGATTGCTCCTTTAACTTTGCAAGAATACACAGATCGCGTATTTGAAAATATAGAAAAAGGAGATCCTGAAACATGTATGGTATACATGAAATGTCCAAAACGTGAAAATATAGCTGAGAATACACAAATAAAATATATATCTGAAAATTTGCCAGAGCTCAATATTGAAAAATTATCAACTACGGCAATTAGTCTTGATAAATTTGGAGCTTTAAATACTGGATGCAACGCTAATTGCAAAACAATTGATTTTAAAATTGAAGGTAAAAATACATATTATGGATTTTTGAAATATACAGAAAATTTTGGAGGAGCACAAGATAATCAATTCAATGATGCTAAAAATTTTATACTTTGTGCAAATGAGAATGTTGACAATATATATTTTGTTTTAGTTTTAGATGGTGAATATTACCAAAAATATTTTAAAAAAGGCGTATTTTCTGGTACTAATAAATTAAACTATTTAAAAGACTTAGTGTCTAATAATAAAAAGATCATAATAGGCACAACAGATGAAGTAGTTTCTATTATTAACAACCTAGAAAATGAGCAGGAAGAAACGAAATCTCGGTCAGTATTATACTGAAATTTCTCCTTTTAATTTAACACCTTTTCAAGAATGGATAAATAAAATCCCACAAGAACAAAAACAAATAATCATAGAGCCATTTGCTGGATCTTGTAATATTCCTTGTTTTTTAAATCAATATAAATTTGATTGTTTTGATATAGACCCACCTGAAAACACAAATAGATATATCGTTCATAAAATAGATAGTATTGAAAATTATCCAAAAGGTTATCGCATAGCAATAACAAATCCGCCATATCTTGGTAAATCATCAGCATCACGTCGACATTTAGAATATAAATATCCAGAATATGAAGATTTATATTTCAAATGTTTAGAGGTCATGCTAGATAATACCGACTATGTTGCTGCAATAATTCCTGATAGTTTTATTACATCTGGAAGATTTACGGAAAGGCTAGATACTGTGATATCTCTTTCGTGTCCTATGTTTAACGATACAGATTGCCCAGTTTGTTTGGCTTTATTTAATTTCCAAAAAACAGATGATTTTAAGTACTATATCATGAATGTTTTTTGTGGAACATATTCAACTTTAAAATTATCAGACGTGCCAAAGGTTAAAGATTTCGGGTGGGAGTTTAATAATGTAAATGGAGAGATTGGACTTGTTTGTATTGATAATACGATCGGGCCGTCTATCCATTTTATCCCTGGTGAAGATATAAAACCGGAATCAATTAAGATCTCTTCCAGAGCGTTGACTAGAATACAACCAACACATGATGTATACGATATTGATCAGTTGATAAAAAAATCAAATGATATTCTTTATAAATTTAGAAATGATACATACGATTTGTTTTTAACTTCTTTTAAAGGTTTAAGAAGAGATGGAAAATACAGGAGAAGAATTACGTTTGAACAAGCAAGGCGGATATTAAATTTTGCAGAAAGTCAAAACAAAAGATGACATAATTATAAACTAGAAATTCTTTTTCATGGAAAAAGTAAAACTAGGAGAACAGCAAGCGCAAGCATTGGAAGAGATCCGCGAGTTTCTACTCGGTGATGATTTCGCTTTTTGTTTGTATGGCAGCGCAGGAACTGGCAAGTCCTTTATGGTCAAGCAAATTATAAAACTTGTGAGAAGTATGAAGAAACAGTATTGCCTGGTTGCTCCTACACACAAAGCCGCGCTCGTGATGCGAGCATACACCGGAGAACGTGCTGATACTCTACACTACTTGTTGGCTTTATCTCCAAATCTTGAGATTTTGAAGCTCGACCTTAACCAGTTAGAGTTTCAGAGTAAAAGCTCAGAATTTATACCAATCAAGGGCGTTATTATCTGTGATGAAGCATCTATGATAAATGACGACCTGTACGATATCCTTATTGAGAAATGCTCGGAACTTAACACAAAGGTGATATTCTGTGGAGATATCAAGCAGTTGCAGCCTGTGGAAGGTCGCAACTATTCAAAGGTCTTCCAACTGAAAAACAGATTTGAGCTTACTAAAATCTACAGACAAAAAGACGGCTCAGCCATAGCACCTTTGCTTCTTGAATTGAGAAATGACGTGATAGGCGACATTGAGACAAAGGAATCAGAGCATGGTAGCTTGTATGTATACGACGATATCAAAGAATACGCCGACCAGATGGTGCGGTGTTTTAAGGAAGGGATAGAACGCCAAGATGTGTTGTACGCAAAAGCGCTGGCCTATACCAACAACAGAGTTGCAGAGTATAACCGCGTAATGCATCAGCTCGTTTTTGGGAAAGCTCCATATTATAAAGGTGAAATATTGACAGCCTACAGCAATTTCAGCGGAAAGAGAACTAAGTTTTTCAACAGCATGGATTATATCATCGCAGAGGAACCTATAACAACCGAGGCGTATGTTAAAGATCTTAGAGAAACATTCCTCGTTCACATGTTGACATTAAAGGATCCGCTATCCGGATTTTCTGATGTTGTGTACATGATGGATAAAAACAACGACGAGGAAAAGTTCGATATGTTAGCAGCAGAAGTTGAAGGAATCCGTGTGAAAGCTTTAAACTCTACGGGAAAAAGGAAGTCTATGTTTTGGAGTATGTATTTTAGACTTACCGAAACATTTGTCTTGCCACTCGATCTTTATTATGAAGGTCGTATGGTTATGAAAAAAGGGCTCGATTATGGCTATGCTATAACAGTCCACAAATCGCAGGGGTCGTCTATCTCCAAAACCTTTGTAGATCTGAGAGATATAAGAAAGCAGAAGATAAGAGACGAGCTGAGACAGCTGGAGTATGTGGCATTGTCTCGTGCGTCTGGTGATGTTTTTATTTATGAATAACCTATGGTAAAAATCGATGTCGTGTTTGCTGATCCGAAAGAGATCACTGATGACGAGATGTCTCGTCTTGTTGATGATGAAGTCGTACACTATGAAATAATAGACGGCGGAAGTCTTCGAGGTATTCCAAAGATGGCAAAATTGAAGAGTCTGACAGCTGCGAAGAAAACACCGTTTGCGGTTGTATATAATCCAGATAAGAGCATCAAGCGAGTATATTATAGGGAAGAACACCAGAAGCCCATAGCTAAAATGCTTAGGAATATAGAGTTCGAGAAATACAGAAGGACGGGATTTTATGAAGGAATACCCAGAAATTACAATGATGAATTTTTTAAACAGCGAATCATGGAGTTAGAGGTAAACATCAAGAAGTTAGACGAGCGTGCAGTATTGCCAAAGTATGAAACAGCAGGGGCTGCATGCATGGACTTGGTACCTGTAAGTGTAGAATATAAAGAAGACATCGACTGCTGGGTTTATCATTCCGGTTTAAGTTTCGAGATTCCGGTTGGATTTTTCATGTCGATACAACCACGAAGTAGTAGCAGAAAAAGCGACGCATATATGCCAAACACACCCGGCATAGTAGATGCTAGAAATTACGTCTTTAATTAATTGAAAAAAACGGAATGTAAATGGTGTAAAGGAGAAATAAAAAAGAACGTCTACGGTTGTTGTTCTTATCATTGCTATGAGCAATGGTTGAAATTTACAAAAGAACCAAACACAGAATGTGCAATTTGTGGTCGAAAACTTTATATCAAACCATCAGCATTGGCAAAAATAAAGTTTGGGCCTACATGTTCGCAATCTTGCCGTTGTGCTTTGGCATCTAGAATAATGAGTGGATCAGGAAATCATCAATATGGTTTGACCGGTGATTTAAATGCATCATTTAAAAAATCAGAAGTCATAACAAATTATGGATATATTTTGACATATGTAAAAGATCACCCATTCCCTCATGACAAATCCAATCAAACAACGCGCGTATATCAGCATCGATTAGTAATAGAAGAAAACGCTGATAATTTTCCAAGTGAGTTTTTCATCATAATTGATGGAAAGAAATATTTAAAACAAGAATATTCTGTCCATCATATTAACGGAAACAAAACAGACAATCGTATTGAGAATTTGCAAGTATGCACAAAATCAGAACATACAACTTTACACAATTTGCAAAAAGAAATTCTCAGGGATGAGAAAACAGGACGTATAGTTGGTATCGTTAAACGGGAAGAAATGGGGGGAAACCTAGAAAGAGGCAATCCTCAGCCGGTCGTCAAGTTAACAGATGACGAGGGTCCAACGACTAACTCTTGAAACTGAGCAATCAGAATATAATAGAGACACGAGTATCCCGCACGGGTTAAACCGTGAAGATATAGTCTGATCTGTACGTATAATCTGAAGGTACAGAAATTAGCGAATAAAGAAACGCTAAGTATTAACAACCCCGCAACGATGGACTACCGAGGGGAGGTTGTCGCCTGTTATAAAAACAGGGATCCTAAAAATAAAAAGCCACCTTTTGAACTTAACGGTAAGGGCGTGGCTCAAATCATGATCCTGCCATATCCTCGGATTATATGGCGTGAGGTTGATAAACTCACAGATACAGAACGAGGTGTTGGAGGTTTCGGATCTACAGACAAGAAGTCATGAACATCATAGATCGTTTAGCAGCTGCTACTCTCTGCTCTAAGCCTAGGGCAGAGAGTGCTTTGAAATCAAGCACAAGCTACGAGGAGGCAGTCAAACTTGTCAGATTATTACAAAAACAAGATGCGATGAATTTAGACTGTGAATGAATAATGTGTGAGACGAATCGTAATCAAACAGCTGTACACAAATGTTGATGATCAGCTGAGAAGGTATTTCCTGGATATACGCAGGATACCAGTAATGACTCCGGAAGAGGAGAAGGAGCTAATCGATCGATTGCCTGATCCAGAAGCAAGAGAGAGATTGATAAATGCGAATCTGAGATTTGTTGTTAGCATAGCCAAGATTTACCAAGGGAACGGTTTGGAACTTATGGACCTTATCTCCCTAGGAAATCTTGGCCTTTGTAAATCTGTAGAGTATTACAACAAAGACTACAACGTTAAATTTCTAAGCTACGCGGGGTGGTGGATCAAGCAGGCTATCATTAACGGTTTAAGTGAAGATGTTAAGCCTGTCATAGCTCCGAATGTTGTAAGGCATGCGTTCAGTAAAATCAAGCGTGTCGTAAACGAGTACTTCGCACAACACGGTACAGAACCAGACCAGGAGTACGTAATGGAACACGCGAAGATTACACCATCTGAATACAACCGGGCTATGATGTGTTTTGTGTCTTTCGCTTCTCTGAGTGATACAGCAGGAAGTGATGAGCATGATAAAAGAGAGATAGGCGAGACGCTGGTTGCGGATGATGCGACTTTTGAAGACGATATGGATGACCAGGGAACAAGTGAAGCCATACGCGATATGATGGCTGATTTACCTTGGCGTGAAAGGATGGTCATCAAATATTCGTTTGGCTTTGATTGTCAGGCATTACCCGTTTCCAAAATCGCTAAGCTCATCAGTATAACACCTGAGAGAGTGAGGCAAATAAAAGCAAAAGTATTGGCAGAATTCAAGAAAAAAATAAGACGCGATGGATTATGACGTTGGAAATTTATGATCTTCAAGCCTATCCAAACTACATTGTTTTCACTGGATATAGACCAAAAACTAACGAGTGGTTTATATATAGGATAGGCGAGGGGATTAACGAATACAAAGCTCTCATGGAGCATTTGGAGAGCGGGCTTTTGATGGTAGGATTTGACAATATTTACCACGATTGGCAGATCCTACAAAATATGCTCGACTGTCGGAAGATGTTTCAAGGAAGCAATGGAACCAGTATCTGCGGGCAGATGATGCTAAGGATCGCAGGAATGAAAGATGAAACTATTGAGACAATTCCAGAGTTCAGGTTTACAGTTAGACAGATCGATCTATTCCGTATGTGGCACTTGTACAACAAGAACAGGCGTGCAACATTGAATGATATAAAGTTCAGCTGTAGGATGTCGAAGATCTACACGTTGCCGTATAGCTACGACTCTTTTATAGCGGATAAGGAACCAGTGGATGTATACAGCAAAAATAACGTTGAAGCTATCTATCGGTTCTTTCTTACTACTATCGGACGAGATGATTATCCTATATACAAGGGGATTAACAAAATCGCGTTCCGTGAAGAGTTGAGAAAAGAGTATGGTGTGCAGTGTCTGAATACTGCCGATGCTGTACTTGGGAAAAAGATGATCCTGGTTTTGTATTCAAAAGCTGTAGGCTTACCTATTGCTGAGATACGAGAGATGAAAACAGCAAGGGATACAATAAACCTTGGGTCCTGTATTCCTTGGTTCTGTAATGTAAAGACACCAGAATTTACCAATGTATTGAATACATGGAAAAAGACAGTGATAAAATCAGACACAGAGAACGATGTAAAGATTCCCGCAGTTTTTCATGATACTCAGTTTGTTTTTACACTAGGAGGTTTGCACTCAGTAGCCAAACCTGGAATCTATGAATCAGATAATGATTTTGTGATTATGGACTATGACGTGCAATCTCTGTATCCTTCGATTGGCAGACTTCTTGAACTCTACCCGGAACATCTTGGCCCAGTCTTTACTAAACTCTACTCTAAGTTTCTAGATCTGAAACTTAAAGAAGCAAAGAAAGAGAACCCGGACAAGGCAAAGATCGGACTTCTCAAACTCGTTTTGAATGCTATATATGGAAACAGTAATGAACCAAAATCATTTCTGTATGATCCATTGTATACATACAAAACAACAATAGCAGGGCAAGTATTCACTGCTATGTGGTGTGAGATGCTGGCGACTATATGCCCAAATATAGAATTCATATCCGTAAATACAGACGGCATATGTTGTAAGATTCCAAGGGATAAACAGGAGCTGATACTTAGATTGAATGATAAGATATACGGAAAGTTTGGCTTTCTTATAAGTGTTGAAGAATACGAGCGGTTGATAGTTAAGGATGTCAATAACTATATCGCAATCTATCCAGGAAGCACACGAGAGAATGAACACGTGAAACTTAGGGGATGTTTTGATACTTTCCCTGACTATTACGGGGACACCTCAAAACGTGCTATTCCAAAGGCTCTGAAGGAGTTTTTTGTCTATGGTGTACCAATCGAAGAGTCGATAAAAAACAATCCCGATGTTTATGATTTCTGTTTGAAGATTAAACCTTTAACTGGTGGATCTGTCCTATATAGGACAATACAGCACGCGCAAATAGAAACAAAGAATCTAGGGGAGTTTGCGAGGTATTACATCACGAAATCAGGTCCTGGTTCTATTCTCAGAGTGTCAGAGTCAGGAACACAGACGCTAGTTCATCCTGGGAAATCTTGCGCTCTCTTCAATTTGAATTGGGGAGAAAAGCCTATGATAGATTACAGCTTTTATATTTCAGAAGCGAATAAAATAAAAGATTCAGTAGTTAGTTCACAACTTACTTTATTCTGATGACAACAATTTCTAATGTTAAGGTTTACGATTTAGAGGAGAGCGTGATAGCAGCACGGAATGCTATGAGGCTTACGCCTCCTGAGTACACAGAGGAAGAATTCAATAAGTCGCTCGAGAGAGCGGTAAAGCTTACAGATAGTGGAATAAAAACAGGCATAAGTTGCCATAGCAACTATCTTGTAGGGATTCGTGTATCATTTGATATAACATATCCGCAATACCTGACCCCAGAGATGCAACGCTATCATTTCTTTGATATCGTCAGCAGTTCTTCCAAGATGCACAGGTTGTGCAAAATGGACCTATCGAAATGTTGCAACAAGTACGTTGACCCGGAGATTATAAGAATTGAGCAAAAGAAGATCGACGCATATAATATAACAATGAAGAACGAACCAAATAATCCTGACCTATGGGAATTGTGGCAAGATGAAGCTTACCGCCTGTTTATGGAAATGGTGAGCAATTGTCCGCTTGGGCTTGAGTTATTTATGCGTGTATCTACAAACTATAAGCAACTCCAGACTATCTATTTCCAACGCAAACATCATAAGCTGAAAGAAGACTGGGGGGCTATATGTGAGATAATCGAGAATTTACCGCATTCTGAACTAATAATTGGATCACATGGTACAGATAGCAAGGGACAAGTCGGGGCGTCTTGTGATAGGATTAGACCTTAAAAGACACCAAATCTATAAATCAAAACAAGAGCTGAAAGATACACCTTACGGCATGAGGGAGTGCTGGGTTATCGATGAAGCAAAGCCCTTAGAACCTAAGGAATGGATAGGTTCAAAAATGGTATTCCCCAAAAATGAGGAATATTTCAGTGAAAAAATTAAAAGTTTAACTTGGGACGATGAACCCATAAATTTATAAAAAAAATGAAAATAAGAATTGTAGCACTTCTACTAGCCTGGTTTTGTGGATTCATAGGATTCCATGATTATTACCTTGACAGAAACCTTGCTGGACAAATTAAAGTGGGGATTTTTATAGTCTCATTTTTATGTAGTCTTTCATCATTCGAATTTTTTAATGTTATCAGTGTTATAGGTTTCGCTAGTGTTATTTTATGGACACTTATCGATTTCTTTAAACTGACAGGCTTAACAGATGAAGAATTTAATAAACTTTATAACAAATAAACATGGAACAATCAAAGGATTATTTGCGTGGATATTCTGACGGTATGGCAGACGCTAAGGAAACCATACTCAACCAGAGTTTAGCTTCAAGGATCAAAATGCTCGTAACAAACACGTTGCTTTTATGCATGTCTATTTCAATTATCATATTATTTATTTCACTTGTTGTTCATATAATAAATGAAATTTTGTGATATACTATGATGTGCAAAACACCGGACGACTTACGATTGTCTTAAAATTATGGACTGTTTAGACTCTTATAATATCCATAAGATAAAAAATATAACATAACAGAACACGCCAGCATCCCGTAAGATCTGCTGGCGAATCGCTTAAATGTTGGGTGCGTCTCGTATGCCTGCAAGGCATACTTGGCGCATTCTTTTATTCTACGCGCCTAATTATAGTTTATATTATAGTAAAGTATATTATAGTTATGTGTTAATTTTGACATGCAAATGCGCTAATTGTGTTAATTTTGACATAGGACTGTGTTAAATTTGACAACCAAAACGTGGCAAAACACATAAAAATCAGCTTCGATTGTGTTAAAAAATGGCTGTAATATCGAAAAATTAACACAATTAATATTATTATTGTATCATGTAAAACCTTAAAAAATGCACCTATGGTCCAACATGTACAATTGCCAAATGATATGATGCTATCAAAGGATCTAGCACCAAAAGACTTGCTGGTTTATTTAGGAATAAAGCGCCACTATAATGTAAAGACCGGACAATGCAACCCAAGTATCAGGACATTATCCAAAGAGCTTGGAATTTCAACCCGTACAATAGTGGTAAGCATTAAAGAACTAATAAACAGCCAATGGATAATTCAAGAAAGAAGAGGTCGGAGTGTAAATTACGCATTCTCGAAATACAAAAATTTCGAACCTTTCACCTACGAATTTCTTGATAATCCAAATTATACATTTCAAGAGAAAGCACTATTGGCTGCTGTTCAGCAGTACATGGTAATCAACAAAGATGGATATGGTAAGATCACGATGCCAACAGTTGAACTGGCGACACATTTAAATCTATCCCCAAGTACTATGTATAGAACGGAGACATCACTAAAACAAAAGGGAGCTTTGACTATTGTAGAGAATGGCGCGAATGATGCAGTAATCAAGAAAAACAAAACAGAGCGTGTTTACGCGCTTGAACGTTTCGCGCAAGGTGCAGCCTATCTGTTAAAACGACACAATGAACAACTCGAAGAGCATGAGGAAAGACTCGAAAAAATAGAGAAAGAAAAGGATAACTTTATCAAAAAGGAAGACATCAAAGAAATTGAGGCTCGAGTTGTTGCTGCTGTTTTGAAAGCTGTGAAGCCCATGGTCAAAGAGTGCAACGATAATATTAAAGAACTCGGAGATATCAAAGAAGTCACGAAAATCTTATTTGATGCGCAAGTACAAAAACAAAAAGATAAACAAATAACACTCTAAGATTAAACCATCCGCTAGATATTTTGTCATATATTAAAAGCTTAATAATATGAAAATAATCTATAACCGATTTATTCCGTTTAAGGGATTCATGGCGATTAATCTATTCGGTGTTTTGTTTGTCCGTAAAGAATACAAAGATGATATGAATGAGCACGCAGAAGTCAAGAATATTGTAATAAACCACGAATCAATCCATACTGCACAAATGCGGGAGTTGTGGTTTATAGGGTTCTATCTTATGTATATTTTCTACTATCTCTTTCTTTTAGCTAAGACTGGGAACGCGAGAACTGCATATCGAAAAATCCCATTCGAGGCTGAAGCGTACGCTAACGAAAGACAAGCTGACTATCTCACAACACGTGAGAGGTTCGCATTTAAACATTATAAAGTATGACGAAAATCAAAGTCATGGCACTAAGCGACATGCATGGCATGCTGCCAGATCTTAGAGATCACCCTGTCGATCTTGTACTTATAGCAGGAGACATAGCGCCGGAATATACGGATTACAACACAGATATCGCGATCTCTTGGTACACTCGCGAATTCTATAGATGGTGTAAGAGCTACGTATCGGCACAGAAGGTGTTTTTTATCCTTGGATCGCATGATCATGCACTCGAAAATTTCTATCCTATGTTGTGGGAGACATTCCACAGCAATGAGATGAAAGTTCAATTTTTACATAACGAGATCAAGATTTTCAGAAAAGAAGGTCGCGAGTTATCGGTATATGGTACTGAGTATAACCTCAACAATGGCAACCACTCGTTCAGCAAAACAGATAGAGAACTTAACAAGATCTATATGAAAAACAACGAGTTTGTTGATATAGTCCTAAGTCATGAGGCACCGTATGGTTTCAGCGATACGAATAACCAGACAGAAGCTGCAGGATATCAAGGAGTACATCATGGAAGTCAAGCGTTGAGAAGATACATCCAGAGAATGGAGCCTGAGGTGGTGATACATGGAAAATATCACTCGGCTACACATTTCAAGGAAAAGCTACAAGATACCGATATCTACAATGTCTGCCTTATGGATGAAAACCATGAGCTGACTTTTAAACCTTTAATTTTTGAAATATGAACAACTTCAATTGGCAGTCTTCCCTTCGTGACAACAGTGAACTTTTTAAGTACAAGCAAGAGGTAAAATTTCCAGCTAGCGATTATGATATCGATAAGGAAGCGGAAGATCTGGATGTTAAAGAAATCACCAGAATTTGTAATCATGCCTTGGTCGATTTCTTAAAAAAGCAAGCAAAAACAGGAGATGTTGGAACTTTTAATTCTGCAATAGAAACAGGATGTGATACTATGGTCAAACCAGATACAGATGGTGCTATGAATAAGGAGCCAAAAGAAAATATGGATAACTTAGTCGACCATGCAGGTATATGTGCCGAACTCACAAACACATATAGAAAGAAAAATGCAGATTACGGGAACTCTTTTTCTAGAGCAGTAGAAAAATACGGCCTCGTCTCTGCGCTTACAAGAATAAGCGACAAGTTTAACAGACTCGAAAGTCTTATTCTTCATAAGGAGCAAGAAGTAAAGGATGAATCAGTACAGGATACCCTCCTCGATCTTGCCAACTATTGCATAATGACAGTAATGGAAATAAGAAAAAATGGAATCAATTGATTTGGGTTTGCCTTCTGGCAATCTATGGTGTGAAATAAACCTGGGAGCTGAGAAAATAGGAGAGAATGGTAAATGGACAGCATGGGGAGGTCTTGAACTCCATGGCGATAAAGAAGTCGAAGAGTTCACTATGTTTTCCAATGATGGCCATGATTATAGGCTCGCAGAAAATAATATCATAACAAAGTATAATCTGGACGATCACCTTGAGAAGTTAGAATCAGAGGATGATATAGCAACGCAGCTATTAGGCCCTGAGTTCTCAATTCCAGGAAAAGATGATTTCCAGGAGTTAATAGAAAATACAGAGTTCAGTATTGCGACATTCAACAATTACAAATGCGCTAAACTAAAAAGTAAAATAAACAATGCGGAAATATACTTCCCAGTCCCCGGATGGTGCGCTAACGGAAAGGTAGAGTGTCCAGGAGAAGGCGGGATCTATATGACGGCTGATTTAACACCTAATCCGATGAAAGCCTACGTGGCAGTTGTTGATGGAGGAAACGGAGAAATGATAATATCCGGGTCTGGTCTCCGTTTGTTAGGTGTACAAGTTAGAGCAATAAAAAGAAAAGTCAATGAAACTTAAAGTATTCAATGGATCTGAGGTGTTTTTTACCTCAGATACCCATTTTGACCACGAGGATATCATAGGGCTATGCAATCGTCCGTTTACATGTGTCGGGGAGATGAATGCCAAGCTTATTGAAAACTGGAATGCTACAGTCGGACCAGGTGATACAGTGTTCCATCTTGGCGATTTCTCAATGAAAGGTACACAGCGAGTGCTACACATAAGGGAGTACCTAAACGGTAAGATTCACCTGATACTTGGCAATCATGATATCCCAAAAATAAACCTAGCAACTATAAGGGATGCGTTTGAGTCAATAACAGAGCAGCAAAGCATCATGATTGACGGCATCAAAATCATATTGAATCACTACCCATTCCTCTGTTTTCCTGGACAGTATAACCCGCATATGTGGCAATTATTCGGGCATGTACACACAAGAGAGAACAACACGGGATGTGATAGGGACAGATTAAAATATCTTTTCCCTACACAATATGACGTAGGAGTTGATAATAATGATTACCGACCGGTAAGCTGGGCTGTGGTAAAAGAGAAAATAGAAAAGCAAATAACAGAGTATGACAAAGAAAGAAAAGCTGGAAAATGTGGCTAATATAGCGCTCTCAGCTGGAGCGATCGTTTCACTGTTAGCTGGAGCCAAAGCGATAAGCTGCTTGCTGTTTGGCTTGGTTCTGTTTATGGTAAATACAAAGTGGTTAATATTTAAAATGAAAAATAAACTATGGTGGAAAAAATAAAAGAAGCGTTTGGCTGGCTTATCCTATTCGTGTTTAATATGCTCGGTGTGGGATGGTCTATTCTTGGAATAGATATTCTGGCAATAGCGCAAGCGATTAGCCTTTTGATTGCTATGATCTCTTTGATTGTAGGCACATCTACTGGTTATGTTTTAGCTTTTGTTCTTGCAGGGCTTTTTGGTGCTGCAAACATTCTTTCATCACTCGCATTTTTCGGATTTGTGTTTTACGTTAAAGGTGAAACATTGAAGAAAATAAAAGAGGAATTTTTCTACTAATATATGAAAACAATAATAAGAGAGATTGAGATATTGTTCATGTGTTTTGTTTCCAGTATGACAAGGATCGCGTTTTTTGAAGTAAACGCAAAGTTCATTGGAAGCATTCAGTGTTTCATTTTTATCTTTGGGTGGATGTACATTTTAGCCGGATAGAGATTTGAGGAATTGGGAATTTGTCTATTATTTGCCAACCTGGTAATTGCAGCTATCCATACTTTAATTTTTGAAATTACTTATATAATAAAAGCGAAAGATGGAAAAGAAAATGTACCAAGTATTTAGCCTTGATATGTCATTCCAGCCATTCGAGACAGAAGAGCACCTGATAGGTGCAGAGTCAGCGACTGATTTGATAGAGCATTTGCACGATGTATTCCCTGATAAAACATACATCGTAGAACGCGAGGATTGGATGGAAGACGAGGATTGGGAAGAAGTGCTCGAAATGGAAGAGTGCGAACCAGGAACAGAAAAAGTACAGCCTGGAATTTTCGAGGAGAAAGTAGAAGAAATCAGGGAGTCTATGGAAGGACATTTCCCGAGAGTTAAACTTGTTGAGGGATTATTTAGCGATAAGAAATACGTAATTTTATACACAGATTATCATATAGAATAAAATAGCAAAGAATAAGATAGCGCAATACACATTGATTTTTCTTTGGTGTTTATTTTTTATAATCCTTGTTAGACTTTGTCTAATGGAAAACATGAATGTTTGATTAATTAAAAGACAATATGGAAACATGTAGGTATTTTTTGTTAAGTAAACAAGAAGCAGAAAATATTAAATTTTTAAATGGAAACAGAAATGTGAATAAATCACACGTTACGAAACTTGCCAGTGATCTCAAAAAAGGAGATGGAAAATATTTCCCCGCAATTATTGTTGACGAAAATACTAAAACTGTTATAGATGGACAGCATAGACTTACTGCTTATAGACTTCTTTGGGATAACAAAAAAATCAATTTCGACGAACCTATTAAAGTTGAATTTAAGCAATTTGGTCAAGATGTATTGAATAACATAATCCGCATGAACCAAAATCAGAGAACGTGGAAACTACAGGATTTTTTGGACATGCAAAAGAAAATAGATGGCACTGATAGCATACCAAAACTTGAGGAATTTTGTTCTAAAAATGAACGTCTACATAAAATAACAATAAAGGGGAAAAATAAACTTTGTTATCGTTATGCCTGTGCTTTACTATTTGGAAAAAATCAAACAAATAAAATAAAAAGTGGATCTTTAATTATTACAGATCAAGATATAGAGCACGCACAAAAATTATATGATGAAGCAGATACAATATTAAAAAGAATAGGTCTTGATAATAATGACTGCTGGATTGAATTCTTTTTCACAGCATGGCGTAGAGTAAGAACAAATAGTATAACAAGTTCATTAATAGACAAAAATGGATTTGATCAATTCGTTAGTTTATGCGAATATACTGGACCTGATATGCTTTCATTTTCAATTGATGATTGGGAGTCTTATTTTACAGACATTGCTA
>OLOM01000483.1_pt1 | contig 31144 bp, 26 predicted proteins | sample 1672531 | NCBI WGS metagenome assembly OLOM01 (sample SAMEA3136696, study PRJEB25190) | human gut metagenome | reverse complement strand
GCAGGCCCTGGCCGAAGGCTCTCTGCCCCGGGCGCGGATGCAGGTTTTGAGCATCCTTCTCAAGCTGCGCCAACAACGCTTCCAGCCCCAGCGACAAATCCTCGTACGTCTGCTCAAAATCGCCCGTGTACCACGGATCCGCAATGTCTCGCGCTTCGCCGCAAAGCTCCAGCAAACGGTGCATCTTCCGCGCCGGATCACCGCCGCAGATGCGTGCCATATTGCGCATATTCGCAGCATCCATTCCGATCAGCCAGTCACAGTCGTCATAATCCGCTCGCGTCAACTGTCGCGCCCGATGCTCACCGATCGGCACACCCTTTTCGCGCAGCTTCGCCTGCGCCGGCGGATACATCCGATTGCCGATCTCTTCCCGCGACGTCGCCGCCGAATCCACCACAACATCCGAAATCCCGCGTTCCCGCAGCATTTCCCGACACATCGCCTCCGCCATCGCCGACCGGCAGATATTGCCGTGGCAGACAAACAGGATTTTTCTCATTTTGCATACAACCCTTCATAAGCCGCGGGGCCCTTGATATGACAGGCTTTGCGGCGTTTTATTTGATATCTTTCTAAAATACAGATCATACATAAATCTCCGTAAATCTACGCCAAAATTCCCTGAACTGGTGTAAATTTGGTGTAAACCACATCGTGCTCTTTACCCCGAAACAGCTCGTTCCTCAGCAGTTGGAAATGCCAGGATTTCTGCCATTTGCGCCTCAGCCTGAATATAACTCATATGAGTGTACACATTCATTGTCACGCCAGCGTCAGAATGCCCCATCAAATATTGCAGATTCTTGATGCTCATCCCTGCATTTGCCATATTCGTGCAAAATGTATGTCGAAACACATGCGGTGTAATATGTGGGAGTGGTTGCTCGGGATGCAGCTTTTTATACTTCTTCAGCGCCCAACGGAACTCATTTTCAATATGTAACGCTACTTTTGGCCGATCATTCTTGTCCAGCAAGATAAATCCGCTGTACCCATCCACGACCATCTCTGTTTTAAGCTGCTTGCGCCGACTGGCGATCTTCTGCAAGCTCTGATAAACTTCTTCCGTCATCGGGATAAAACGACACCCAGCTTCCGTTTTTGTTTTCTCGACGTAATATCTGCCGTTTCGGTCACGGACAAGCTGGTGATCCACACGGATCCGCCGCTGTTCAAAATCTAGATCGCTCTTTGTAAGCCCACAGAATTCACTGACGCGCATTCCTGTTCCCAAAAGCACGACAAACTCATCGTAATACTTGGAATATGTCCGATCTTCTCGAATGAAATTCATCCAGATCTCCTGCTGCTCTTCCGTCAGTACTGCACGCTTCTTTGAATCATTCGGTACATAATCCGTCAGCTTGAACGCGAACGGATTCTTCCGGATCACATCCTCGTTGCACGCCATCTGGAAAGCAGGCTTGAGCACGCCACGCACACTGGTGATGGTACTATATCCTCTGCCGTCCTCATGAAGCTTGATGACCCACAGCTGCACATCTGACATCTTAATGTCACGAACGTACATATAACCAAAATCTTCTTGCTTCACCAGATTTAACACAAAATTATACCCCACCTTCGTGTTGTAACGAGCACCTTGTTTCAAACGGATGTAACGTTCCAAAAGCTCAATGACAGTGATCTTTCCGGCAGGATAATCGATCTCTTCATCCAGCATTTTACGAATGACTTTTTCCTTCTCACGAAGCGTGTTCAAATCATTGGCGTAGATAGTTTGCCGTTTCCCATGAAGATCTCTGTAACGAAACTGATATTTATGATCTTTGCGTTGGCTCTCTCCTTCTTTCAAGACACGTCCTTTGTGATCTTTTCTTCGTCCAGACATAGTCAAACTCCTTTCCGTAATGGAAAGAGCCTTGATATGACACTTTCATTGTATCATACCAAGGCCCCTTTTTCACTGATTATCAAATAGAGTACATCTGCTCTATGAATTCATCCAACAAACGTCGCTTGATGAGGCGCTTGCCACCTACCCACAGCACAAAGGAACAGCGTTCGTCATTACTGAGTTCACGAAGCTTGTTCACACCAATGCCCGAGTAGGCCGCTGCTTCTTTGAGCGTCAGGTTTGATTTTTCCCAGATCGGTACGGTGTCTTCTGAGAGAATAATCATCCCATCTAGTTGAATGACCTTATCTCCGACTGACAAGACTTCCCCTCCTCATCGTTTTTGTTCACCTGATGTATCAATATCCTCTACCGCCAGATCGAATCAATGGCCAAGATAAATATCATTCTCGACATCTTTAAAACAGCTTTCCAGCGACTGTTTTTTGATCGAGCCGATATTTTCTCGCAACCACTTCTGAAGACGATAATTATCGGTAGCTTTCAACCGATAAAACCGATTGTAATATCCAACCACATACGCCCAATAGTCTTCTACTGCAGAACCCCCCCAGATCTTATCCACCTTATAGAGAAGTGGCATCAGTCCGGATTGTCGAAATAAGTGATTAGTGGATTCACGCAAAGTATGGTTTTCCGGTCGTTCTGTGCGCAGTGCCTTGAAGTCACCATCTTTAGCAATATCTTGCAGCGCCATTGTGAAACCTGTCATTTCATCGGTCTCCACATATTTAAAGCGGTATTTATCCAGGATCTTGCTAGCAAGATAGCGAACATACACAGCGGCACTGTCTTCATCTTCTGTGTCAAACTCTTTTCCGATCCGCAATAGATCTTCACTGATCTGATGCGCATAGCCACTGCGAAACGACACTTCAAACCGTGTCCAAGCATTGCAATCTTTGGCTTCATCCAAACGGAAACCACCTTTAACGATCTGCTCAGTTTTCTTATCATAGATCTTGAGCTTAGATGGGGTGTTCTCTTTCTTGGAACCGATCGTAACAGTTTGAACGCTCCAGTCATTGGTAATGCAGCTATATTTACGTTTACTATTTCTACCGCGATGATCGACAACAATCAACGATTTGTCTTCCAGCGCTTTGTAGATGTTATGCACCGACGTTTCTTCGCCATAATTCAGGTAATCTGCTGTGATATCGATGCGACTGAGACGCGTGGTATAATACTCGGACTGAATCTGCCGCAGAAAATCTGCAACGGTGATGCGCACCTGATACTTTTCTTCGAATGTCGCCTGATACTCAGCCCAGGCTTGCGCTGAAAAAGCAACGGTGACACCACGTTTCAGCTCTGTAGCATGCCAGCCTATCGCAAAATACCAGGGCACAGTCTCGAAGGCCAATGCGGCTGAAGAACCTTGAGGTCGTTTGGTCAACATAGGCTTCAATTCACCAAAGAATGCTGTGATCTCTGATCGCCGAATGAAGTCATCGATCATGACCTTCACTTTGGCTAACCAAGCATCTATATCTTCTGGCATCTCTTTCACATGAAGTACCACAGTGAATTGATCCACGCCGACACAACATTGAGGTTGTTTATCCATAAGAGGCTGTTCCTCCTTTCAATTTTTGCGATCCCTGTCATTACCAATTAGGGATCGCTTTTGATGTTGCAGCATCCCCATATGGAGCAGCCAGAATCACCAAACTGCTCCAAGGAATGCTTTTGTCCCGCTGCCGGATAAACCGGCAGCGGCTGCATCCGGCGGGCTGTCGCCCGGCGGCCGCAGTGGGGTAATCATAGTAGCGATGCAACAGCGCCCTGAGTACTTCAAATTCCGGAAATTCCATCTTAGGAAATTGCACGAAAGTTGGATTGTCGTGCGTCCCATCTGTCGACGAGATCCACGCATCGCCTTGCGCATAACGCCGTTCTGGCAATGCTTCCATCTTTTCGCTGGACCAAAGCAACATCCCTTCCTGCTTCGTAGGCCGCATGAGGATCTTGGTGCCCATTGCTGATCGGATCATGGATGGCACGCCTGCCGATTCGACCGAGGCTTCTGCGGTAGAGAGGATCACATAGCACCCAGCAGAGGCACCCATGGTGACAAGGATCTTGACCATGTCCTGAAGCGCTTGCAAGGAGTAGTCCAGATCGTCCTTTGGGGCCTTTTTTGGCATAAGAGCTTGGAAGGCTACCCACTCGTCGATAAAAAGCACACTCGGATGCATCCCAGCATTCCACCAGTGGATGGGCCGTCCATGCCGCTCAGATAGATCATCCAGCACCTTCTGACGTGCGCGGCGTGTAGCTTCGAAGTCTCGAAGCGCTTGTAGCATACCTCGAGCGCTACCATCTTCATCCGGTGAAAACGTATATGGAAGTCGGCTCAGCTCTGCACCTTTTGGATCGAGTATAAGGACTTTGGACCCGAATTCATCTGGTCCATGGACCAAGACTTGCATTAAGATACACTCCACAGCTGTAGTCTTCCCAGATCTAGTCTTACCGCAAATCAATATGCTTCCAGACTTTGTCAGATCCAACGCAAATCCCTTCTGGATTATTATTGTCGATAAACAATCACCATAGATATCCTCGAGATTCATGGCGATGATCTTTCTGCTACAAGTCACATCTTCTATAATGTAGGAAACGAAAGAAGATGCAGGATCTTCGTCCACTGCAACCACAGCCCATCCAGCATAGTCGTCAATAAGCCCTGAGCTAATGATTTTAGGCAACTTAACCAGAGTGTCCGCCGAACATGCGGTGGTGTCGATGATGACTCGATACCTTCCTTCGCCATCATCCTTCACATCCAGAGATGGGATTGCTGATTCGTTCTTGAGGCCAAGCGGATTGCCACCCGCCTTGGAGAACAACCTGTACCGTAGCATCTGTCGGATGGCAATGCGTTCTGGTGTGTATCTGTCTACAAGAAAAGCGATACAAAATAACAATAGTGATATCCCGGCAAATGTAAGCATCCAGCCGGCAACGAAATCTACTATAGCTTCTAAGTTCACACCATCATAACTTCCTAATTGATGTAAACTGTTCGCGAAAAATAAAGGAAGCGTCCCTAATGCCAAAAAAATGTATCCGAGTAAAGTAATTTTTTTCACGGGTGGCCAGAAGGCCACCCGTGACTGCTCTCCATACCTCCGCGAGATCATTTCTTGCTCTCGCCATTCTTACTTACGATGACGACATCGTCAGCTTTGACAGAAAGCTGATTCTGGAAGTCTCCATAGATAGTTGCCACCGCATTGACCGGCTCAACGATATCGCCAACCTGAACGGCTACGTCGTTTTTCGCAACCTTGAACGTGATCTTCTCGAAGAGATTCGTAATTACAGTACCATCCGCTCCTGCCTGATAAGGCGTATTATCCACGGTAATGACCGATTCTACCTTGGTTCCCAAAAGCGCCTTAGTATCGTAGTCTTGCCATGGCATCACATTAGTGACCATAAACGTCTTGTCCTTGGCGAACCAAGGCCAATCTGTGCGGATCATTTGTCTAAGATTTTTCAATTATAATCAATCCTTTCCTGGCATTTTCACGCCTCGTGTGTAATCATCAGTCCAGCCGGTCTGACTATGTAATTATCATAACCTCTTACTCATGCTATTCAAACGACACATGTGTCACACTTTGAAGTTCATTTTCAAATTATTCTAGGCGGATCTTCAGCGATTTTTTTACAAAATTCTCTAGACCCATCTACCTTAATTTTCAGTTATCTACTTTTTTCATGTACTCACAAATAAAATTTGTGATCTCATTTTGAATCTCAAGTTGTTCTTCTACGGAAACATCTAACGCTTCATAAAACAACCATAAATTGAAGATCGTTGGGAGCTGTGGATCCCATCCATGCACCATTCGCTCAATAGTTCTTGCTTCGCAAAAACATTCTTCTGCCACGACACCATAAGTCAGCTTCTTTAGGTTATCCCCTTCGGCGTGCTGGCGCTTTATTTTCTCTCTTTCATAGATAGACCATAATCGTTCGCCTAGAATCCTTTTCACTTCATTTCTGCATTTTTTATCCACATATACTTTTTCACTCATGATAAAACCTCCATTTCTTAATCCGAAATGGAGGTCTTCCATCATTAGCTACTTTGGTGCGCAAAAATCAACCACAAACCTTATGGAGATTACTCCATTTCGGAATTGCAGCACTTTGCTCAAAAAAGCAACTGTAAAATATGTAATTATTTCTTTCCGACAAAAATTGAGCCAAATTTGATCAATATCTGTTTTTATCAGAAAAAAGTGGCAGTATCAGGAAACAACTTCCTGATACTGCCATCTTAAGCGATCACTATCGTAATCGATATTCCCATTTTTCCATTTATTTTTCTCTAATCTCAAAATTACCATTTACTTTTTTCATTACTCTTATTAAAATAGAATAAAATTCCAATTACTTTTTCTTTTACGGAATCTACTACTTATAAACTACCAATCACTTTATATATTACAGATTATTATCGAGGTGTATCCGCAATGCCTTCAACACACACTATAGATGCACTCACTCTAGCAGGAAATCAATTCGTTTTTTCAACCCTAGTTGTGAATGCAAGTATGATACAATCACAAAAAATGACTTTTATCACACTACCACAACCCTATGTCTCCAAAGATCTCATACTGATAAAGTTCTATCTGATAAAGTTCTATTTGCGTTTAAAGCTTCAGACGGATTAGTTACAATCGATCCATCAACCGGAACTGTAAAAGATAACAATCTCCTGAGTGAATTACTTGATATAAAAGATAATGATATTGAAGCGTTAAAGACTTTCTTTGAAAAATATGGTTTCTTTTTTTACATTTCACAAAATAAAATGGAATCATATGATACAGAGACTATTTTCAGCTTACATAGACGCTTGAAATACTTAGTTGAACTCATGTCCTTAATACAAGAACCGGAACCAGAATATAGAAGGATTTTTTCTTTAATATGTTGGCTCATTTTTTCCAACAGGATCTATATTGAAACTGTTGACAGCAAACAGCCAATCTATTACTCATGTCTTCACCCATTGTTTTCCTATCTTCAAGAAGACAATCGTTATCGACGCCCTAATCAAGCGGACGAAATGGATGATTCACTAGATTTTCTATTTGGCGACGATAATTACTCCTGTAATAACACCCCAGACTATTCCAACAGCGAATTTATGCGCAATAATACTATGTATTGCGATGATGAGACGTCAATCTGGACGGAAGAAACAATATCTCCAGAAGAATTTTCCTATCCCATCAATGACTATATTTATCCACTTAAATCAATAGATTCCTCTGAAGCTGAAGAGCGTTCATATGATCTAGACCCAAGTTTTTTCACTAACTCGGAAAGGGACCCTATCATCAATTACTACAAACTCCAATCACTGTATTGTACAGACGCCATCTTGTCTTACAGAGATCGTTATATGATTCAATACTTCTTCCATACTGAATATACTCTTGGTCAGATTGCCTTTCTAAATAATGACGGAAGCACCTCTTTTTTCTCAAATGACGATGAGAATCAATTCCGTGAACATCTTGATGACAACCTTAAAAAAGCAACACTCCAAGTTGCGAAATATGTAATCAAAGAAGAACTTGACTATAATCTTTCAGCAGTTACGCCTTCTTATGATATCCGTCAAATGGCACCTTCTTGGAGAATCCCAGACTTATTCACTGGCCTATATTTTTCTCTGTTCTATATGAATAGTTCTCAGGAGCTATTTCGCCTTTGCGCTAACCCTTCTTGTCGGAAACCATTTCGCGTGGAAACAACCCGCAGAAATAAAAAATACTGCTGTGACGCTTGTCGAAACGCAGTAGGGCAACGTAGGTATCGAAATAAAAAAGCAAAATAATACTAACTTTAAATCCAAACCAAGATATTTAATTTTGTTCAGCAAGTACCCGCCCAGGTACTTGCTTTTTTTATAATCCGCCATCTTTTCAATGATCATGCCACGCTCCTTCCTCATCCGACTTTCGTTCCGTCTTTTCGCTTAGTGGTTGAGCTATTCAGCCAAGCAGAAAAGCAAGGAACCTACAAGAGTTGCCCTACGGCGTCTCGTAAACTTGTCTCTTGCAGAACCCATGCTTTTCTGCTGTGGCAAGCTCATACCCACTAATAAGCGAAAGACTACATCGAAAACGAATGAGCTGGAAGGGAGGCTTAGGCATGAATCATTGGATGGCGGAAGGCCATCCCCACAAAATAGCTCATGACTTCTCGAAAACGAATTTTTTTGATCATGAAAGGATGGTTTGATTATGAAAGTGTTAGTTATTGAAGTTGGTCAGCAGCCAATGGTGAAAGAAATTGAGGGTTCTTTGAGATCCATGCAGGAGATTGTTGGGGGCTACATCCAGCCAGTGTATCCGTGGCGTGAAGAAGTGGCGCTGGTTTGTAACGAGGAAGGGAAGATTAACGGCATGGCGCTGAATCGTCCGTTGTTGGATGATCGGGGTCAGCTGGTGGACATTATCGCAGGTACGTTTTTCATCTGCTCGGCACCGATCGATAGTGAATCGTTCCAGAGCCTGACAGATGAACAGATCGAACGCTATAGCAAACTATTTTCTTTGAAATAAGGGGGCTAAGATCATGAAATACCTGAGAGACGACATCCAGACCTTGGAAGAGCTGAAAAAAGAATACCACCGCCTGTGCCTGAAGTTGCATCCCGATGTTGGCGGGAGCAACGAGGCCATGAAGGAATTAAACGCAGAGTATGAGATCATGTTCGAGCGGGTCAAGCGGATCCACGTCAACAAGGACGGCGAACGATACGAACGCGACACGGAAGAGACGCCGCAGGAGTTCCAATGGTTGATCAACGAGCTGATCAAGCTGGACAACATCACCATAGAGATCATCGGTTGCTTTATCTGGGTCAGTGGGGACACCAAACCGCATAAGGAAAAGCTCAAAGAGCTGGGCTTCAAGTGGCACCGGAAAAAAGGCTGCTGGTACAGATCCCCTGCAGGGTATCGGCGCTGGGGTGGCGGTGACTACAGCATGGACGATATTCGCAGCATGTACAGGACGATTCGGGTTGATCACCAACCATCACAACATGACCAGGACAAAGATAAACAACTCTCACTAAGATAAAAAAGAAGCGATATATCCTACTTGTATAGGGTATATCGCTTCATATTTTTCCAGCCTTCGGCTGGGAGTTATTTTAATTTTTCTTTCAATTCTTTCTCAAAATCTTGGATCTGCTTTAAACTTTGATCCAACTTTTCAAAAATCCTTCCTTTTGAAATATCTTCCCCCACGTCAAAGGTATCGACTCTGAACGGAGATCTCCATTTCCAGTCAACTTTTCCATGCGGTGCTGGATAAAATTCATTGATCTTATCACAGATTTCTAAATGCTTATCTGTTAGTCCATCTCTACTAATCACCAATTTTATGTAGATGTGCCGCCCATCTCTGTTAATGATCTCATACCTATAAGGTTTCTCATTATTCCAACCACTATAGTTTCCTGTGAGATCTGGAAGAATATCTGACATCTCTTCTGTCGTAAACGTCAGATATATAATTCCTTTAGAACTCATCTGCTTTTCTATACCATCTGTCGCAACGATCCAATTACGAATGATCTTATCGACTTGCGCTCGACGCTTTAAACCTAGCGTATTCTCTTTTTCATTTGTCTGTAGATACGGAAGAACTGCTTCTAGCAATTTCTTGCTCCACACTGCATGTGATTCAGCCATGTGCTGCCAACTTGTTTTATTCATAAGGCTTGCGTGTTCGATCGGAAGGTTGATCCATGATGCTTTATTTTCTTCCGCTTTATGCCACTGGAGTTTCTGGTCAATACTTGCTTCTATCGCATCTTTGTGACTATAAAGAACATCAAAGGTATCCTTATTTTTCTTTATATCTCCGCTGCCTAAATACAGCTGTACGAAAGCAGAATCATAATTTGCCACACAGCCTACAGAGAACCCTCCGATACCAAAGTATCCTCGGATCTCGTTATAAACATTCGGTTTCACATTCTTAAACGTGCCACGTTCCGCATTTTCTTTCTGAATGATCGGCAGTGCCATTGTCCAATATTCTTTTCGAAGTGCATGACGCTGTGCCTCAGCCGGTTTCTTGGCATCAGAATCTTTGAGATAAAATACGAGGTCTTGCGGATCAGCACCATATAAAAGGAACAGACGTTGAAGAATAGAAATCTTCAGCATGGTATTAGTATTCCCTTCCATGTAGATATGGCCATCTATCTGGACAGGAGTTCGCAACTTATCCGAATCACTCTGAATGTAATTACTTAATCCGTTCGACTCTGCGCTCTGCGCTAGCGTCGACAACACTGTTTTGTCTTTATGATGGAAGTATTTGAGCATCTGATCCAGCATTTCTGCCCAGCTTGTAACGGTACGTTCAACACCTTGATAGCTGTATTTCACAATGTCTCTGCCGGTCAGGTCAATGTCTTCATCAGCCAAAGAACAGGAATCATACTGTTTCTCTACTGGTTTATAATCTGTATCTAGGCAAGGCCAGATGGTTAGCGCTTCAGTGACCATCTCCTTATCTCGCTCTACGAGCTCAGAAAGGCCCCAGGATTGTTTGGTTGCGATCTTTTGGTTCATACGCAGACCACTTATTGCATAGCCGCCTTTGGTATTAGCGTCTCTTTTTTCAGCAAAACTCTTATTACTAAGATTTGGATTATATCCTGTAAGCGTCAGGTTCGCGAGACGATCTTTCCATTCAGCATAAATTTCTCTGGCATCATCTCCTAGATCCTCTACCCAATCTTTAGTCAATTTCTGTGGCATGATATGTTCAATGGAGTAGTCTCGATCTTCCAGATGTTGATAAATATCTTTTGTCTCTGTCGTATCATGGTTTTCAAAACGTTCAAATAGATATGAGCGATATCGCCCGCGCATCTTGTACACTTGCTTCTCAGATAAAGCACGTGCAAATTCTTCATCATCCGGGAAGCGTCCACTTTCCGTTTTTGAGCGCAGCGCGTAGATCAGTTTTTCAATATAATTGTCTGCGGTATTATCATAGCGCAAGATCTCCCTGTTTAACATGAGAAAGATCTTGTTTAATGCGTTGGTTGGCACATCACAAATATTTCTTCGGAACAGATAACTTTCAATGAGCTCCAATACTTTTCTCACATCATCCACAGATAATTTATCATCTTGATTGAGTTTCAACACTTCCATGATGTAGGAGCGCATCACTGTGATCTCAAGCCAGCTCATACGAAACAGACAATTATCCAGCAACTTATCGTTCAGACCACTTTTGCTGGTCAATATTTTTTCATATAACTTGGCATAGAGAAGCATGTCTTCCAGGAGATCTTCTAACTGGATTTCATTAGAGTCCGCATAGTCTTTAAATACTCGATAAACATCGTTCATCTTCGGCTGCCGGCGAAGCTTGATGCTCAAATAGTCTCTTACAAAATCACTGACATTATCCTGCGTGCAACGTTCAATCTTTGCCCAGTACCGGGTATAGTACTTTGATTGATCTGAGGGATCCAGATTCATAAGAATAAAGTTCCGGATCTTATCACCTTCTGACAAGGCAAGACCTGTTGAGTTCAAACTCTCAAAGATGAGCTGCGGATTGTCCTGTGGATCTAAGGTGATACAGATGATCTCCAGTTTTTTGATAGCAGCGTAGAGATCATCTACGGAGATATGATCTGAAAGAATCCGATCATAAAAGTATTGATAATTGCAGGTCATATTAGAGGTCGGATCATATTCTGATGGATCATCGTAAAGCTTGGCATAAGCTGCCTGATCATCCTTGACTGGACAGAGCTTAAATGCAAGCTCTTCTTCCGAATCATCACTGAGATATCGCTGATATATGACATGAGCCGTGTTCGACTTTGCAGATTGCGCTTTTCCTTGATTAAGAAGATTGTAGATAACCAGCAACAAAAGAGAGATCGTTGTTATGCGTTGCTGTCCGTCAATGACATAGTAATTTGTTGTTCCTGCCTGATTTCTGGCATCTGCTACGATGCTGCCGAAAAAATGCGTTTCACGATCTTCATCGATAACTTTCTTTAGATCGTTCAAAAGCTGTTCGCATTGCTCCTGCTTCCAACTATATTTTCGCTGATAGACTGGGATGTTAAAGTATGTATCTGGCATTCCTATAAATTTTAGTAAGGATCTTCCTGCGCCTTGCATCGGGCTCCTCCTCTCCATGAGAAAAACAGATTCTCTTTACATTATTTTCTGTAACGCTAGGACTCTTTAGCAATCTTCATCAATCTTAGTAACTCGTTCTTGTCCCATAGTAACACGCCTGTTTTCTTTGCCGCTTCCACCGCTTCGTTAGTAAATGTTGATGTTGTCATTACGGCAGCAACGTGACAATTGTACATTTTCTTTGCTGTATAGGCTTCCTGAACTGCTTTGTTAGGTACACTTCCTGTATATCGCTTACATTGAATAGCATATCTTGTTCCGTCCTGTTTCTCAGCGATGATGTCTCCGCCTTGATCACCAGATTTTTTCGTGACATGAACTTTTTTATAGCCGTTCTTTTCTAACAATTTTGCACAGTATTCTTCAAATTCATAGCCGTTAAGTTTTTGAATCTCTTCGAAGTTTAATTGACCTTTCGATTGTGCATTTTCACTGTCAAAGTCATCTGTGATATCCAAGAAAGGCTCTGCGGTATCCTTTGAGTTATAAGAGCGAACTGCGATTTGAGAGAAAAGATATTCCCATTCTGGTTTAGAATAGCAAAGTTTTCTTGCTTTACTCCCTTCATAAGGGCCGATTGCTCCCAAATGTTCTAATTCGTCTAGAATTCTTGCGGCCCGCGTATAGCCAATCCTAAATTGCCTTTGTAACATTGATATACTTGCATTCCCGATTTCAAGACAGAATAAGTAAACATCGTTCAATAGTTTGTCACATTCAGGATATTCATCTTTTAAATCTAATTTGCCAATTTGCGTTGTTTCTCCTTGCATTCTATACGCCAGAATACGGTCTATTCTTTGCTTTTCTTCTTTTGAAAGAACTGGTGCTCCTTGTTCTACACTTTCTGATGGTGAAGAAGATTTATGATAAGGTTGGTTTGCTTTATTATATTCAACGTTAAACTCTATTCTGGAATTCTCGGAGGAATAAACTTTATACCATAAGCCAACTGCACATAGTCCAAATAAAATTGTTGGAGGCATGCATTCAGAAAGTGGTGCACTCCCTGTCACTCCTAACAGGAGTCCAACGCCACCTAATCCTGTACAGATCATAGCTGCTATCTTTTTACCTGACATAGTATCCTATCCTTTTTATATCTAAGAGAACTTACACAAACATCTGCTGGAGAAGGCCTTTCTTGAACTCTTGCCATTTCTCTAATTCTTCTTTTTCTTTCTGAATCACTTCGTCGATGCTGGAGAGGCAATCGGCGATTTTCTGTTGTTCTGGAAATGATGGAATAATGACGAGTACATTTCCAACTAAATCTTTATTTAAGTTATTAACAGTGCTTCCTGCTGCCATTTTTTTATATTGTTTCACGACAATATCCGCGCCTAAATATTCGCACAAGAAAGTCTTATTGAAGCAAATATTATTATCTTGGATTACTAGCCAACCATCGTGAATGCATCCATCTACTTCTAAAATATACGGTCTTCCAAAACTCATAGAATTAGATAACAAGAGATCACCTTTATGAACTGCACGAGACTTCTTAAGTCCCTCAGGAATAATTTTTTCTTTAACGCTGGTAATTCTATTCCCGTTTACCGGCGCATCTCCAATTTTAATCCAATTTATACCAGATTTTGTAGTTAAATATTTTTCTATTGGACGTGGCGAACCGCCTCTCTGAATTTCCGCGACTTCTTTTAATCTCTTCTTTTCCCACGCAGGAAACTCACTGCCATCATCAGCTTTGAATCTCACTTCCTGGCTGAATAATTTCTGCATAATACCTTTTTTTCTCTGTTCCCAGGCAGCAAGCTCTTCTTTTTGAGATGAGATGATGGAGTCTATGGTGGAGAGGAAGTCAGCTATTTTTTGTTGCTCTTGGAGGGAAGGAAGAAAAAATGAAAATGCACTATATTCTTTTGAATTAATCCCTGGTTGTCCTGATCTAGACGAAGTTTTTTTAACCCAAGAAAAATATTTTTGAGTTAATGTTTGGTAGAATACGAATCTACTATCATGTTCGCTTTTAATGTGCGCGCAAATTAGGAATCCTGCATAATATAGTTTCCCATCTTTTTTGTTATATAGATACGTTTTCCCCGTACTAGCTCCTGTGCGAGCAAACAGAATATCATTTTCCTTGACAACAAATTTTTCTTCTAATTTACCATCTGGCGATACAACATCTGCGTTCAGATACTCATGCGTAATCTCATCGATATCGGTAATTCGAATATATTTATTTTCTCCATCATATTTCTTAGCTGGAGCGTTTATCCCATATGACAGCGAAGAACATACTTCTCCCAATCTCTTTTCTTCCCACTCAGAAAACTCACTGCCATCCTCTGCCCTAAACCTCAACTTAGGTACTGTCATTTCTGCACCTCCTCTCAGAGTCCAAGCTCTTTCAAGAAAGCCTCAGCTTTCTCAATAGCAGCTTGTTTTTCTTCACCAATTCGCTTCAGATCAGCACGGACCGCTTCAAGATCAACTTGCTCTTCTTCCTCAAAAGTATCCACATATCTAGGGATATTCAGGTTATAGTCATTTTCTTCAATTTCCTTCATAGACGCCACATGAGCAAACTTCTCTATATTTTCACGCTTAACATAGGCATCCACGATCTTCTGGATATGCTCTTCTTCTAATGTGTTCTGTTTCTTTCCAGGTTTGAACTCTTTGCTTGCATCTATGAAGAGGATGTTGTCACTGTTGCCATTGCGTTTCGATTTTAAAAGCAATAAGCATACAGGTATACTGGTCCCATGAAAGAGCCCGGACGCGAGCCCGATTACTGCATCAAGACGATTCAGGTCTTTTACAATGTACTTCCTGATTACTTCTTCTGCTCCACCACGGAAAAGAACACCGTGCGGCAACAGCACTGCCACTCGCCCATCGTCATCATCCATATGATAGATCATGTGCTCCACAAAAGCGTAGTCCGCATGAGACTTTGGTGGCAGTTTCCCAGCACCGGAATAACGTGGATCGTCCAAGAGCTGCGGATCAGCCTCGTAGCGCAACGAGTAAGGCGGATTGCAGACCTGTACCGTCATCTTCTCATCGCCAAACTTGTCCTGGGTGATCGTATCACCCTTGTAGATATCAAAGTTCTGGTATTCTACACCGTGCATCAGCATGTTCATACGCGCCAAGTTGTAGGTTGTCGCATTGTTTTCTTGTCCATAGAAATGTCCAACACGTCCGGTGGTCAAGTGCTTTTGTACCTCAAGCAGCATAGAAGCAGAACCACAGGTGCAATCGGCAACAGTACGCGCTTCATCTAAACCGACAGTTGCAAGCGTAGCGACCAATTTAGATGGACCAGTTGGCGTAAAGAATTCGCCGCTCTTCTTCCCTGCGTCCGACGCAAAAAGGCCGATCAGGATCATGTAAGCGGTACCCAGAACATCAAACTGGGAATCCTGTAAACTGAATCCAATCCCATTAATGCGGGAGATCACCTTAGCGATCAGGGTTGTTCTTGCAGAAACAGAATCGCCAAGATCTGGATCCTGTAACTTCATGTCATTGAAGAGCCCAGTAAACGTTGCTTCTGACTCCTGGCCCATCGTAGAACCTGTCAGCTCGTTGATGGCTCTCTCGTAATCTTCAATGCTGAACTTGTCATCATCGTTTTCTGGCTTCTCGATCTTTCTGACCAGCTCGCGGAAGAGGTTTTCTGGCTTAATGATATAGCCCAGATGTTCCAGGGACCACTGTTCAACGACAGGCTTAAAGTCTTCATCTGCAAAAGCTTCTTCGTATGTCAGCCCATCATTCTGCAGGATCTCTTCCATGTACATCTCAGTTCGCTCAGAAAGATAGCTGTAAAAGATCGTCCCTAAGATATAATTACGGAATTTGGAGGCATCCATGTTGCCGCGCAGATCGTTGGCGATCGCCCAAAGTTTCTGGGACAGTTCATTGGCTTGTTCCTGGTATTTTGCTGCATCTATCGTACTCATGTATTACTCTCCTTCAGCTTTATAGCGTTTATAGGTGTTCTGGATGAACGTGTCGATTTTTTTGGTCAGCTTGGTCAGTTTGAGAAGTCCTAGCTTATATGGTTCCAATTTCTTTCGAATCACTTCATCTGAGATCGACTTGCCAAACATATACTCAGACAACAGGTCCTGGATATCCTGCGCGTCTATGCCATTTTCAGCAGCGAAGTCTGCGATCTCTCCCTGCATGTGTTCCTTTTCAAATTCTTCAAAGGCGTCCTGGACATCCACGCTTGGCGGCAGCATATAGAAACGCTCACGGATAAATGCTTCCATGATGTCTTTCTTGGCGCGTAATGCTTCATTGTCGGAGCGTTCGATCTCGCGCATGACAAGATCGATGTCATTCTGTTTTTCTTCTTCAGTTTTATCCTTATCATGCGCGGATTTCAGCAGGTTCAGGATGTACATGACATTGATGCGATCCGTGCGGATCAATTCAACCATGAAGTCGACGTCAAGCAGTATTTTTTCACCAGGACCAGGATTGTCCGCTTGATCTTTGTAATACAGGTACCAGCTCTTATAAGCTTCATACTCATTTTCATCCAATGCCACTGCCAGATCCTGCCAGTCAAACTTACCAAAGGTTTTCAGTGTCGCAAGGGTGGAAGCCAGATCACGGAAAGCCAGAACAAATTTCCGGATCTTATCTTCTCCTTCTCTTTCCAGTTCCCCTGCATCATCTGGCGTTGGGGCAACATGCCGAAGGATATCTACTTGTATGAGCCATTTATTCACGTAGAATTCATAGCTCTCTAAAAGATACTCGTTCGGATCGCCATCGCCGGAGAAAAGTCTCAGCGCGTCATCCTGCGCTTTCTTGATATTTCTGTAGGTGACGATCTGCCCAAACTGCTTGGTCAGTTTGTCCACACGATTGGTGCGGCTGTAAGCCTGCACGAGGTTGTGCCAGACAAGGTTTTTGTCCAAATAGAGGGTGTTCAGCGGCTTGGCGTCGAAACCGGTGAGCATCATATTTACGACGAGCAAGATATCAACCTGTGGCAGGTCTTTCTGCTTCATGCGCTTGGAGATATCTTTTCTGTAGGCATCGAAGCTTTCCAGATTAAACGCGGTGCCGAACATGGCATTATAGTCCTTCATGCAGCGATCCATGAGTTCCTGGGAATGCTCATCTGCACCGTCGTCCATATTTTCATTCGCCTGATAGGTAAAGATGGTTGCGACGCGATAGCGCTGGTCCTCTGGTCTTTCGGCGTTGAGCTTGGCAAAGGCATCGTAATATTTGCCAAGGGTTTTGATGGTGTCAACAGCAAAGAGTGCTGTGTATACGTCTTTGCCCTGTGGGTGGACGTGCTGCTCATGATGTTCAAAGATGTCTTCTGCGATGACGCGGATGCGTTCGTCATCATGGTAGAGGGCGTCTACATCGATATGCATCTCGCGGCAGTAGGCTGGATCATCCAGACGATCGACATCAATTCCTTTAGAATTCATCTTATTGGCAAAGATGGTGCGCTGGTATTCTACGGAGAAGCGCAAGACGTTCCCATCTGCGATGGCGTCTTTGATCATATAGCGATGTAAGCAGGCATCCAGCTTTGGACCGGCATTGAACACGTCTGCGGTGGTTCTGCCGTCTGAACCTTTATTGGCTTCAAAGATCGGGGTGCCGGTAAAGCCGATGTAATTGGCGCGTTGGAAATGGCGCTGGATGTCCGCGTGCATCTTGCCAAACTGGCTGCGATGGCATTCATCGATGATGAAGATGACTTTCTGATCGCGATAGCTGTCCATGAGGGCGGTGTAACGCTTATTGTTGACGGCATTTGCCATCTTCTGAATAGTGGTAACGATGAGTTTGCGATCGCCTTCTTTAAGCTGCTTGACCAATACGGCTGTGGAGGTTGAGGTGTCTACGCAATCTTCTTCGAAAGAATTGTATTCGGCGATGGTCTGGTCGTCCAGGTCTTTCCGGTCGATGAGGAAGACGACTTTATCTATGCGTGGCTCATCTCGAAGGAGCTGAGCGAGCTTGAATGAGGTAAGGGTTTTCCCGGATCCGGTGCAGGCGAAGACAAAGCCATTCTGGTTAGAATCCAGGATGCGTTTTTTAGCGGCTTTGACAGCATAGATCTGATAAGGGCGCATGACCATAAGCACGGGTTCCGTAGTCTTGATGACCATGTATTTATCCAGGATCTCTGTCAGCGTGGATTTGCGTAAGAAATCTCCGGTGAATTCATCCAGTTTATTGATTCGGTTGTTCTTTTCATCTGTCCAGAAGAAAACGAGGCTCTTGAGGATTGGGTTGTAATACCCATCCATCATCTCATTTTCGTTGCAGAAATACTTCGTCTGCACGGAGTTGGAGACGACGAAGATCTGGAGGTATCTGAATAGCCCTTTGAAGGAGAACTTGCGATAGCGGTTGATCTGATTGATGGCTTCGTTGATCTCCACCCCAGGGCGCTTGAGTTCGATCTGAACGACTGGCAGCCCATTGATAAGGATCGTCACGTCGTATCTGTTTTTATACGAAACATCATCTTTGTGCGCTGGATCCATCGTGACCTGATGCGTGACCTGATAGATGTTGCGATCGGTATTATAGCTGAAGAAATCCAGATACACGGTTTCGCCATTATCCAGTGTGAGAACATACTTGTCTCTCAGAATCTTGGCAGATTCGTAGACACTCTTATTGTCCACATGGATCATGATGCGTCCAAACTCACTGTCTGAAAAGGACGCTTCTCCCTTCGCTTCGATCAGTTTGGGCGCATTGAATTTCGCCAGCTGTTCACGAAAATTCTCGACTACTTTATCGTAGTTTTTAAGCTCAACATAGTCGTAGCCAATGCTCTCCAGGCGATCTATGAATAATGTTTCGACTTCATATTCTGATGTGCGCGGCATATGCTTCACCTCTTACCCATTATTCTATTTTTCCCTGACGTTTTGCCAACTCTTTCAATTCTTTCAGCAAAATATCATCAGGTATATTTTCTTCCATCTCTTTTTCACTTTCTTTTTGTTCCATCGCAAATAGAAATGCAACCGTATTTAATTTGTCTTCTTCCGAAAGTCGCCAGAAATCATCTGTCGCAATATACTGATCAACCATTTCTTTCGCTTTCTCTAGCTCAACATAATTTTCTAGGAGATCCAATCTAATGCTTCGTGTTTTCACTTCAAAATATGTTGCAGCAGCTCCCCGTGTTGTACATTGTCCGATTACTCGGATCAAAGAAAATTCATCTTCCACTATTTTTCTTTTCGCTGCTTCACAACCATCAGGATCAATTTGTCCTAAAAGCCATAAAAACCTTAACCCTTGATATTGATCAACCGCTTCTCTTGTCTCTAATGCAAAGAAAGCCCTATCTTTAAATATTTTTTCTAAACGTTCAATCTGATCTATTTCAAATAATGGGTCGTCAATTCTAGACCCATTTTCATTGAATCTTCCATGCTGTCTTTCATAATCTTGCAAAAGCAGCGCAAGAGTAGTGACTTGAATATCATCATTATCAAATAGATTGCACAAAAGTACAAACCGTTCATCAGATTTCAGCTTCTTCAAAAGTGGATTAATACAATTCCGTAGTCTAAAGGCAAAAGGATAAATAAATAGCCCTCTATCATCCACTTCAAAACAGCCCCACTTTTTCATCAAAACTTCTACAAGGATAGAAATTCTTTCTTTAGAAACGGGATCTACAGATTTTGACTCCGCATAGGCCTGTATTTCTTCTAAAAATCGAACTATCTTTCCTTGCTCATATATATCAACAATTTCTTTTTCCATTTCTTCTTTCTCTTGTTGATAGATGAATCTCTTCACTTGTTCTGTAGAGATCGCATCACTTTCTAATGTCAAAGAGAAATATCTTTTGAAACAGTCTGGTGAGGCAATATTATTCTTGATCAAAAATTCACCTGCATTATAATACCGAAAACTACCAATACTATTATAAGCAGAACGAACTTGAGGAAACAAAATGCTTAAAATATGTTTTACCGCTTCAGGATCACTGACCAAAGGTTCCTCAAGCATTCCGTCAACAGTTTGTTTCACTTCATTCAATTTTTTATCATACTGCGATGTGCCTGCATAGGAACCACACAATATTTTTTCATTCGCAACCAATTCCGAATACACAGATGGTTCAAAAACCTGCAAGCATGTAATCCCTAATAAATCAATAATGTTAGTATCGCCTTTCACTAAATTGTACTTTAAAGACAGAACATTTATATACCTTATAACATCCCGAATCGATTTAATGTATTGCTTTAATCCGTATTGGAAAAGATATGCCCATGCCTCTTTTTCAAACTCATTATCTGGGATGTCTTTTACCATCGTATCAAGTTTATTCACCATAATACTATAAATAGTCTCTTGGTCAGGTTCTGGGATTTTAAATGGAACTTGAACAACTTTCTCTAAGTATTCCTTTCCTTTAGATTTTTGTACAGTGTTAAGTGAGTTAACTACTATATCATAGTCAAATGCTAGTAAATAAATCGTATTTGGAAAATCCGCTAAAGATTTTACAAGTTGAAATACTGTCGCGATCTCATCATCAGATAAGCGATCGATATCGTCAATTGAAATAATCAAGCGCATATGTGCCGTTCTCAAGGCTTCTGCTATTTGGTCTTTTATATTTTGCAAATCACTTTCTTGATCTTCTAAAGCTCCTGTCGCCATCCCCTGCACTCCACTTCCAAACGCCGCAAGGACAGCACCAAAATTAGGAATAAACTTAGCTAATTCAAAAAAGCCAGAATAGCGATCTATTAATCTCCAAACTTTATTCGAATCATTTTTTAACTTGATCGCAGAAGCCAACTGTTTAAAAAACTGACTTAGCATTTGATTTGAATCGGAGCACATCCATGGTTGAAAACGCAAAATAATTACCTGCTCGGATTCACTATTCTCCTGATGATTATCCTGTTTTGCAAATTCAATAGCTTCGAAGATCAAATTTAATAAAGATGTTTTTCCACTCCCCCACTTCCCATATAAGCCAATAACAAATGACCCTTCTGACTGATGTTGAAGCAATGCATGCGCTAAACTATCCGCAAAATCGCCTCTCTTCAATAAATCCCCATTCTTCCCTTTGATTGGTATATCAGAATCAAACATGGTTTTCTCCTTCACAATCCAAAAGCACCTTGCCTACTTCGATTTTTCTTGTATGATCAAAGCGTTCTAATTGACATAAGAACTCTTCCGAGCGGAACAGTTACACACAAAGCTAATTCAAGTATCTGGTTTCTTTCGCCTTATTTTTCAACCGTGCAAACACAGATGCACCAATATCAACCATTCAAGAGCACCTCCATGATCTCTTTAACCTTTTTATATACGCGCAGTTTTTTCGCATACGTGACAAGGTTCGCCAGATTCTTCTGCTCGTCTTTGGCATATGCGTTCAACGCTTTATTAAACACTTCGCTATCAAGTTGAGAACGGAATTTGAAGCAATCACAAATGGTGCGTTCCCGATCATAGACCGCCAACTGCACGCCATTGAAATCTGCTGTTGTTTTACCGATATCATAGAGATCCTTCGAAACAAAATGGACGTCAAGCGCAAGGCCATCAATCTCCAGTTTGCTCAGTGAAATATTGCGCGGTACCATCACCGACCATGCGCGCGGTGTCAGATCGCTGTAGCCATAATGAAACAACGCCGATTCCAGACAGATGACAGCTTCTGGCAGCAGCGAAGCCAGTATCTGTTCATCGGGCAGATAAAGATCATCTGCGCGCTGGTAATACCCATGCTTGATCCGCAGCAATCGCCCTTCTTTGCACAGCTTAGCCACTTCCTGCGTAGAAATGCCATACGCATTGAAATCTGCTGTGCGCGCGATGCCATTGCTTTTCTTAAAAACGTTATCCAGCATCATTTGTGTGCTCATGTTCTCACCTTCTTACTTTTTAAGTTCAATTATATTGTACCATACTGTAATCGTCCGTCAATATTTTCCAGATACACTCCATACTTTATTGTATCCAGAAAATAGCAAGGCAAAAGAAACGACCGATTCGAGACACATTGTGTCCTGAATCGATCGTTCCAAGTGTTTCCGATCAACTATCATGACAACGCTCTGAATTCGCTACACACTGTGGAGCGAATTCAAAACGCACGGAATAATTTAGTAATATTATTCTACACTACCATTTCAAGCAAAAGGTTCTTAGCTATAGAATTTACTGCTTTCAAAAATATATTTTCGCTTGGTATATTCACAGCACTGTATTTTAATTCACACCCGTTCAAATCATACTTCATGCGTTATTATTTTTAATACAATCACATCAAGGCTCTTTCTATGATTTCTTCCTATATTTCAAAAATTGGTGTAAATGTGGTGTATATGCACTCTATTCATCGCGCAATCCCTTGGTGCAAGCGGTCTTCAGAATCTTTTTGCTTTATTGCCGTGTTTTTTGTAGATGAATCCTTGTTTAATGTCCTCTTCCAAGTCTTTGAAGCAATTTTCCAGTGGCTGTTTTTTCAAAGATGCGACGTTTTCGTGCAACCACTTCATGAGGCGGTAATTGGCGACAGCTTTTTGACGGTAAAACTGTCTGTAGTAACGCAGAACGCGCTCCCAATATTCTGTCAGGGCTTCTGTCCCCCAGATGGTTTCTACCTTATAAAGCAGGGGCATGAGTCCCGACTGACGACATACTGGTTGTTTTTTCATAATCAGCATTATCTCCTTTCAAAATCACATGAATGCATGATCATTTTTGAGGTGTTTTTCTTATATATGACGCAATAAAACTCGTTACTTCCTTCCGAAATTCCTGCTGTTTCTCTGCAAACACCTTCAGGACATCGTGCAATATCCAAAAAATGTACAAAATTGTAAGTAAAAAACCTTCTATCATCAATAGTTCCTTCTCTTCGACTTTATCCAGAAATACGCCACTTACTCTTTGCTCAAGCAATTCAATCATCTCATCGATTCCATTCCTTATCTTTTCAGGCTCTTCCATCTTCTGAGTCAAATAACTATTGTGTGAATCATCCAGAATGATAGAGGCTTTACTATTCTTACCCGGATTTGCTGGCCGATTAAGAAAATAGATCATATAAGAATACTCGCTATCATCTTGATTCCATGTTTGCTGTACTGTCATAACAAAGCAACATTTGTCAGCGTGTTCCAACGCATATTCGGTAGGTTTCAATTCCCCCTTTCGAGTTAACCTCTACATAACGTGGACGGTTGAAAATAAACATGCTACTTAAATACACAACACGACCGTTCTTCACCAAGCGATTCAGCTCTTCATTTTCAGCCATTTCCTTTTCTGCAATAGAACGACCTCCAATAAATGTCAGATACTTTGACAATGTACATAATCTCCCAATCGTAAGTTTCGAGAAAATCGGCATCAAGATCACTCAAGCCCTGAGCCTACAGGGCTGCGACAAAATCTCTTCAATGATAACCTCCTTGACATCATAATATAAAAAAGCTGCCGCAAAGCGACAGCCTCTGCTATGAAGCCAGAACAATCATTCGATCCAGCCTTTTTTCTCCCAAGCGCGGGCCTGGGCATAGTCGTGGCCGAAAAACATTTCGGCGTCGTAAGTTTTTTGCATGACTTTCAACGCTGCGATATTCTCCGTAAACTCGCTGTCGGTTTTGTTGATGCTACCACCAGGAGGGAGCTCCTGTTCATAGGATTCGCGCGTGTATACGGTATCGCCAGTGAAAATCACGGTGCGATCTACAAGACGAACGCACAGGCCGAGAAGCCCAGCGGTATGACAGTGCTGGGTGAACAGGGTCACGCCCTCTGCCAGCTCGATGTTTTCGTCTGCGACCGGCTCGTAAGCGACACCCGGCAGATCGAGGAACAGCTCACCGAGATAAGCGCCCTGCTGCTGGTTTTTAGCCTGTGGCACTGCGTGCGCGACCTCGTCCCACTCAGCGGCGGCGACGAGGGTATGCGCGCCGGCTTTGGTGTTCGCGAAATATTTCATACCGCCGGCGTGATCGAAATGCAGGTGAGAGAGCACGAGCACATCAATATCCTCCGGCGCCAGGCCTTCCTTGGCCAATGCTTCTTTGATGGTGATGCATTCGGTGATCGGATACACTTCTTTGATGTGATCCGAGTAGGTGTTCTGCCAGTTGTCGTCGTTGCCGGTGTCATAGAGAATGTATCCGGCGGTCGGATGCTTGATCAAAATGGCAAGCGCCGGTGACTGGATCATTTCCTGCAGATCATCGGTGCGAACAAGTTCCTTCTTATAAAATGTCATATATCCAAGATCGAGGATCTTGACTTGAATCGGTTCCATGGATTATTTTTCCTCCTTCAGCCAGTTGGCCAGATCGATGGCGTGGTACGTAATGATCATCTGAGCGCCGGCGCGTAGGAAACTGGTCATCATTTCCTCCACGATCTTGCGCTCATCGATCCAGCCATTCTGTGCGGCGGCTTTGATCATGGCATATTCACCGCTAACCTGATAAGCAACGATAGGCTGATCGAACTGTTCGCGGGTCATGCGCATGATATCGAGATAGGCCAGCGCAGGTTTGACGATGATATAATCGCAGCCCTCCGCCACATCAAGCGCCGTTTCCTGCACGGCCTGGCCAATGCCGCAGGCTGGATCCATCTGATAGGTTTTGCGATCGCCAAATTGCGGTGCTGAACCGCCAGCATCGCGAAATGGGCCGTAGAACGCCGACGCGTACTTGGCAGCATAGCTCATAATGGCAACATCTTCAAAGCCCGCTTCGTCGAGCGCACTGCGCAAGGCAGCGATGCGACCATCCATCATGTCGGATGGCGCGATGATGTCTGCGCCGGCGGCCGCCTGGGAAACAGCTGTCTTCTGCAGCAGAGCCAAGGTTGGATCGTTGAGAATCTGCCCGTCGCGCACGAGGCCGCAATGGCCGTGGCTGGTATATTCACAAAGGCAGCAGTCAGCGATCAGCACAACGTCCGAATAATGCGCGCGGATCAGGCGCAGCGCCTTCTGCACAATGCCATTTTCAGCGTAAGCGCCGCTGCCCACCTCATCTTTCTCCGTAGGAATACCGAAAAGGATAAAGTTCTGCACACCTGCTTTGACAGCGCGCTCGACTTCCTCCAGCAGATGGTCCAGTGTATAGCGATACACACCCGGCATCGAATCGACCGCTTCGATCTGCTCATCGCCCTCCACCACAAACAGCGGATAAATCAGCTGCGCTGCGTGCAAATGGTATTCCTGCAGCATGCGACGGATGTTTTCTGTACGACGATATCTTCTCATTCTCGTTATTGGATACATCTTCTTACCTCTTTATCGTAAAATTCCTTTTGCGTTGTAGATCAGCGCAATGAAACGCAGCGGTTCCGCGCCGCGATTTTCAATCCAGTGCTCCGCGCCCACTTCGAGCACACAGACATCGCCAGCGGTGACGATGTGTTCGCTGCCGTCAGAGTCATGGTAAATGCCTTCACCGGAAAGGATGTAATACGGCTCTGTTTCGTCAATGTGGCGGTGTTTCCCAATGGATGCGCCGGTCGGGATGACGATCTCCGCAAACATACGGCCGTGGCCGTAAAGCTCCTCTTTTTTCAAAATATGGCGGAAGGTGACGGTGCCGTCACCGCTCTGCACGTGTTCTTTTTCTTCCACAAATGGTTTTCTAATCATTGATAGAATCCTCCAAGCTTCACATTCGTCAGATGATAAACTTATCCAGGGACTGTATAATGAGATTGACACCGCTGACCAGGAGCACAACCTGAATCAAGAAATAAAACGTGCGCTCTTTAAGGTGGCGCATCAAAATGCGACTCACCAGAATGGCAATGATCAATCCACACAATCCGAGGGCTGTCGGCAGTATAAGATTACAAGAATAGAGACCTTGCTGCCCATTCAATATAACCAGCAAAATACTATTTGTAGAGATAAGCGCAAAATTCATTCCTCGATAACAGGTCTTGTCATTTCCATAATGATGGCTGCAGTAGATCCCATAGAGGGGCCCCCCGCAAACGAAAGAACCTTGGAAGAAACCTGCTCCAAAGAGAATGACGTCATAAAAGAGTCGGCGCATTCTGGAAGGACGCAAACGTTTGATGTCAGACGTATGCCAATAACCAGCAAGATTGTAGAGAGCCATGATCAAAACGAAGGCGCCCAGAAGCAACTTGAGTCTCACTTCCGGAAGGATCTGAAAAATCCACATACCAAGAGTAGTCCCCAAAAGGCTGGTGACCATCGTAGGGAGTAACACATGCCCGATGATGCCTTTTCGGTTCTCATAGACACGATAAATTGCATTGACAAAAGAGATCAAGGAAAAGATCAAGACCAACTGCTCGAGCGGAAAAAACATCGACAAGATCGGCATCATCAGAAGATTGGCACCGAAGCCCACGATCCCTGTCACCGTATAACCCACAGCAGCCATGGCAAAAAACAACATAGCAGCAGATGCGCTCATACAGCCCCCCTTTTTTCACAATAGCCCATAAACGTCGACTTGCATTCAATCAACGTGGCAATCGATGACCACCTTCACCTCATGACCAGCACGATCACCTGCACGATCAAATCCTTTCTGAATGTCTGTCAACGGCAGCACAGCGGTAATGATTTGGTCAGCGTCGAACGCCTTGTCGTGCAACAACTGCACAGCCTTGGCGAAATCTTCCGGCTCCTGCATACGCGCAGTGGTTAGATCTTTTTCATAATAATACAGCTGTTTCAGATCCACTGTCATCGGATGGCCGTAAATCGCAACCAGGACAACACGCCCGTGTACCTTTGGCAGAAGCACCATCGTATCCACCCCAGGCTGCGAGCCCGACGTCTCGAAAACCACGTCGGCACCGGCACCATCGGTCTGTTCCTGGACATAAGCAACCACATCAGTCTGCATCGGATTAACCACTTCCAGACCGAAGGAAGCCGCTTTATTCACGCGGTTTTCATTGACCTCGGAAACAACCACATGCGCGCCTTCGGCTTTGGCAACGAGCGCCGTCATCAGGCCGATCGGGCCGCCGCCGATGACAACCGTGTAATCGCCTTTCTTCACCTGGCCACGCTTGACCACATGGCAGCAGATAGAGAGCGGTTCCGCCAGCGCTGCATGTTTGAGATCGAGATCGTCTGGAATTTTAAAGAGCGCATCCGCATCCACTGTCCAGCTATACTGAAAAGCTCCTGGCGTTTCGATGCCACGCACTTTCAGATGCTGGCACACATGCTCCAGGCCACGCTTGCAGGCATCACACTCGCCACAGGCTTCCACCGGCATCACCACGACATGATCGCCGGGCTTGTAGTCTGTCACGCCCTCGCCCACCTCAGCCACCACCGCTGAGCACTCGTGCCCAATTACCGATGGCAGATGCATGCGCGCATCCTCCGACCCACTCAACACATGCAAGTCCGACCCACAGATGCCGCAGTATGCAATCTCCAAACGCACCTGGCCAGGCCCCGGTTTAACAACCGTTCCTTCGTGAAGTTGTAACGTATGATTTCTTTCATAAACAGCAGCTTTCATTGTTGATAGATTCTCCTCTACAGATAGATTTTGTTGTAAAGATTATTAAGAGTCGCTCGTCCGATCTCGTGCTTTGCACAAAAAGCGGACGCCACTTTGGCTATAGAAATCATCATATTATGCCAAGAGGATCGCAAGTGGAACAAAAATTGCCGAGATCACGACAAGTGAAATCACAAAATGCAAGCATAGTGCTTTATAGCTCAAACTATTCCATGTCCATTCATTAGAGTGGGTCATTGCGGCCATGCCGGAAGCGGCTGGCGTGCAGAGTGCAATACTGAAAGCATAGATGAGGATGATAGTGAAATAGGCTGGATTGATGTCCATCATCAAGGCAAATTGAACAAGCACCGGTGTCATCACAGAGCAGAGCACGAGATTGTGCAGGAATTGAGTCATGATGCTCATGAGCACAAAAGACAGGATGATGAAGACAGCTGGCGACAGAGTTTCGAGGACTGGGCCAACAGCGTCGAAGACGATGTTCATGATGCCAACTTCTTCATCGCCAATGGCTTCAGCAACAGCGAAGCAGGCAGCGGTCATGATGATGACATTCCAGTTCATTTTCCCAGCGTTGGCCACATTGGAAAAATCGAGGATTTCTTTGCCATCGATCATGAAAATAGCAAGTACCACAAAAACGATGAACAGCGGGCCGTTCATTCCCCAGGCATCAAAGAGCTGCGTAATGCCCCAGTCAGCAGGGAGCAGCGTTGGCAGGCACATCATAATGATGAAAGCAACCATGGAACCGAATGCGACTTTTTCCATACGGCTCATTGGCTCGCGACTGGCTTCCGCGAAACGCTGATTGTCGATGTTCTTGAGATTGGCAACGTCCACCTTGAAGACAAAGCGCATAAGTGCCATGAAGATAAAGATGGCGATCATGGTCATCGGAATCATGAATGCACAATATTGTACAAAGCTGATGGTGTATTCACCGTTGGTCGTAGTGTCGAGCAATGTCAGGCCGAGGGCAGCGGTCGGTTTGATCGGTAGCGCGGTATAACCGCAGAAAGCAGCGACGGAAATACCGAGCACGAGCATAGCTGGGAATTTGTCGCCTTTTTTGTAGCCTGCTTCTTCACAAATGGAGTAAGAAATGGCCCAAGGAATCAGCGCAGCCGGATAGGAATAGGTGCAAATGCCCATCACATAGGCAGACATAAAAATGAAGAAGATCAACACCCATGGATGGCCAGCAACAATTTTGCGGCCGAGGAACCAGTTACTGATGCGATTGCAGACACCGGCTCTTTCTAGAAAGGTGACGTAAACGAAGATAAAAATGAGGAATGGAATGAGATTATTCCCAAAGCTGATCGCGAACAGATTGTTCATCGAATCATAGCCGCAGGAGCAGAGCGCAAGCATGCCAACGAGACATGGCCAAACGAACGTGCTCAATGCGATCCAGCCGTAGAGCATTCCGAGAAAAATGCCGACTACAGCCATCCCGAGCTGATTCAACCCGAGAACTGGTGGCAGATATTGAAACCCGAAGAAGAAAAATAGTGTTAAAGCAACGTGGAAAACGTATTTTGGAGAAATTTTTATTTTTGACGCAGTTTTGGTTTGTGTCGTCATGATCGTTCACCTCTCATTGTAGTAGCTCAAAGGAACAGTAATCGTGACTTGGCAAGACGGTGGCCCCGGTCTCAGCGACGATGCGTTCAACCTTAACTAGAGAATCACGTGCTTCATCCAGATTGGTACCTGCGCCGCAGATCTTGCGCATGGTCCAGTTTTCTTCAAGATTAACTAGATCTGCCGGCATGATGTATTTACCATTTTCTGTATCGACAAGAAAGCCCATGGAGCCTGGAGAATGGCCTGGAAGATAGACGGCTTCCAGCCCCGGTCGGATCTCAGTGTCGCCATCGATGAAAGTCATCTGTGTCCAGCAACGGAGAAAATACGGCAACACGGTTTTGATATCCGTCTCAAAGCGTTTGGCTTCGACGAGCGGCTCCGCGGCTACGGCGTACTGAATCTCGCGGCGCTGCACGATGATTTCTGCGTTCGGAAGTTTGAGCAGGCCATAGGCATGATCCCAATGCAGGTGGGTGACGAGCACAGTGCGGATATCGTCTGGCTTGAGACCGTGACGCACCAATTCTTCTTCGAGAGTTTGACCAGCTTCACGTTCTAATGGCACATGATATTTGGTGGCCCAGGCCTGATCGTCCGTCGGACCAGCATCAACCAAAATCACTTCGCCGGTTTCCCGGCTTTTCAAGATCCAAACGATGCAAGGAATTTTAACAGTCTCTACCGGGGCTCCATAAACGAGATTTTCATGATGGGAGCGCAACGCTCCGGTGTTGATCGGGATAATGTCCCACTTCATTGTCATTCACCTCTTCAAATATGATCAGAAAATGATCGAACCATAAAGATAGCCGACCACGGAGATAAACACGCACAGGAAAACACAGGAAATCAAACCATGTGTAAACTCCTGACGGAAAGTAACGATGTCTTTCTGCGAAAAAATGATGGCGTTCATCGGATTGGCTGCTGGAAAAAACATCGACAGGTTCGTGCCCAGAATGACCAGGCAGCTGAGAACCGCCGGATCAAACGGCAGAGCATCGCCCATAAAGCAAATGATCGTCACAAACACGGAACAAACAACCATGTTGTTGGCAAAGTTCGTTACGACGGCCGAGATCAGCACGACGAGGAAGATCACTAGCACGCCTGGAAGCCCAGACAGCGCAGAAGTTGCCGCTGCGCTCAGAATTTGTTTAAGACCGACGGCATCTGAAGAAAGCGCATCGGCAACCGGCAGTAACACAACGATGACAAAATACACATTCCATGGATATTGAGAAGCGATTTCGCCGAGATCCATGAGTGGCTTCCCCTCTACCTTAACCATCATGAGAATGGCACACAGAAGCAGCGTCAAGCCGCCCAGCCCGAGGCCGGTGATGATTGGCGTAATCGCCCAGGAATTAGGCAAAATGCTTGGCACCAAAAGCATGGCCATCGCAATGAGTACGCCAATGAGCGAGATTTTCTGACGATGCGTCACAGTGCCATTTTTACTACGGTCATGCACATATCCTTCCAAGCCAGAAAGACTGATGCGCAGAATGTATTTGCAGAACAGACAATAAGCCACGATCATCAGAATGCACATTGGAAACATGAACAGCGTATACTTGAAGAAATCGAAGGTTTGACCAGTGATCGATTCATACGCCCCGATCCCGAGAATGGCGCAGCCTTTGAAAGGCAGCGACACGTCGCCGATAACGATAGCAAAAGCACTGCCAACGAAAAATGTTGGCACAGCACGGCTATATGGCTTGATGTCTGTCTTTTTCATAATCTCCAAAAAGAGCTCGATGAAGATGACGAGGACGGCTAGCGGCTGGCTCAAAATCGCACCAACAAAACCAGCCAAGAGGAAATAGAATAATACCATATAAGGCCGACCCTTGGCGCTTTTGCGTGAGAGCAGAAAATCGACAATAACTGTCGTCAGCCCT